>Ga0207984_1000871_pt1 | contig 16491 bp, 14 predicted proteins | sample ETNtaG_30_FD_185760 | JGI IMG/M metagenome (GOLD analysis project Ga0207984, IMG submission 185760) | Marine microbial and viral communities from oxygen minimum zone, Eastern Pacific Ocean - ETNP201306PF43B (SPAdes) (version 2) | ecosystem: Environmental > Aquatic > Marine > Oceanic ...
TTCCAATCAATGTACTCTCCGGTGCCGGCACTCCAATTGGACATATAGTCTGGCGAGGTTACTTCAATATAAGTAGGGCCACCGCCACCGCCGCCGCCGTAGCTCATGTTGATGTCGCCCGTATTGCCATATCCGCCAGTCACTGTTACCGAAGCCATACCTATTGCTTCCATTGCATCAGGTTGCTGATCGCCGTTCTCATCGATGAACGCCGCAACCACATACTCAGAATCGAAAATAAAATCTTCCTGAAAATCAAACCAGATGCCATAGTTTGGGAAGCTTTGGGATCCCAGATGTCGCTCAGCTATACGGTCAGACCAATTCGAAGGATCTGGTATATCAAAGAGTCCGACAATCGCAGTTCCATAGGTGGATTCACCACTGCCCACAGTTCCCTCGATCATGCCCCCCGTGCCGCCACCGCCGCCGGATGCGCCACCGGTGAACAGCGGGATATCACCCACATTAAAGTTATTCGAGCTTAAATAAAAGGGGCCATGAATAGCTCCAATCTCATAGGCGTCGGGATAACCATTGCTATCCTGATCAACAAACACTATTAGATAGTATTCATAACCCACATTAACATTGAAAAATTCTACCTGGAAACTGGTAAAGTTAGCTGGGAATGTAAAATTACCCACCCAGCTAGACTCAACGGTGTTAGACCAATCAATTGGATTAGCATTCATGTCCACAATTCCGGCATAGACCGAACCGGATGCTGACTCATTACTGGAGAGAGTTCCCGTAACAGTGACTGTAGCAACTGCAGGCTGCAGCAGGACAACCAGTAACACTGTAGCAAGAGTGAGAATTTTTTTATTTGAGGTTTTTTCTTTTCCGGTTTGCATCGTAGTCTTCATCCTACGGTCCTGTTGGCGGGTCAGGAGGTACCGGGAGATCACCTGCCGCTGCTTCATCTTGGGTTGAAAGATAATAGGCTGCACCACCGCCCGCAACAGCTAGGACTCCTATCCATTTGAATAAATTACTGCCTTTCTTCTTCGGCTTTTCTACTTTCGCCGGTTCTACCGCAGCAATTTCTTCCGGTTCTTCTTCAATACCGGCCAAGTCTTTCGTCACTACTCCGAGGAGATCAATCAATCCTTCGATACCTCCGCGGTGTTCCCGCTTGGATACCCGCTCGATCTCGCCGGTCTGCACATCAAACATACGGGCATCCACAGTATAAAGTGCACCCAGTTTACCGATGCTACCGGTGACCATCTTCTGCACACCTAGCAGTTTACCGACTTCCACTGCACATTCAGCAGATGTACAGCCCGTCTGTTGGAAACCCTGCTCTTCCAGGAGCATCTCCATCTGACCGCGTTCTACCACTACGAAAGCCCCTACCGTTACCATCTCAGAGCGGAGACGATCGGTAAGCGTCGCTGCCTCGAGAGCAGAGATGCCCCGACCCTCCAGGTCGAGGATAGCGACAGGTATCTTATCGGGGTTCTGAGGTAGAATTTTCACCGGGATAGAGAAGAATACCAGGGCCCAGGTCAAATATAGACAAAGTGTTTTTTTCAATAGTTGTGTCATACTTAGTCCATTCTAGTTCAAGGGAATATTAACAAATTTCTTCTACCAACGCTGTGACGGGGATAACAATAGCGAAAAAGGGTGGTTTTTGCAAGAGGATAGTTATGAGAGTTGCGACGCTGCGTCGCAACTAAGATCACCAAAATTAATGTGCAAGTTCCTCCGCAAGTAACTGATCAATCAGCACTGACAATTTCCCCTCGAAATCCTCTCCTTCATGAAATCCCGCCTGGTGAAGACGAATCTTACGGTACTTATCAATGACAAACAGGCGAGGCAGGGTAGTGGCGCCGTAATTCTTTTTCGCCATTCCGTAAACATCAATCAATATGGGTATGGTGATTCCCTTTTCCGCCAAGAATGGGCCGGCTTTGGGTGAGTTCTCAAAACCCTCAACTCCGCGAGTAGCTTCAGTTATGTCAATGAGGAAAAACTTTATATCCTCTCCCCCATATTTCTCGTACAGATTTTGCAGATGGGGTAATTCCTTCATGCACGGCATGCACCATGTAGCAAAAAAGCTCGCTACTACCACGTGACGGACAGGCTGAGAAGCAGGACGGGAGAGAGTTTCACCGCACCACTTGCTCAGCAGCTCATAATCTCCAGTCGTGGAACGGAGTGCGAATTTCGGAGCGTCATCACCGGGCTTTAAGCCAATATCCTCAACAGTGTCCTCTTCGGTCTCAGGAACACCAACAGTTTCTCCTTGATCCTGAGCAAAAAACAGCAATGGAAACAGTATCACCAATGCAGTCAGTCGTTTCATTCTACCTCCTCTATATTAGTCCAGTATGATCATCACTTTGCAGCTGGAAAGAACTTTCCCAGACGATTCTGCCTGGCGAATTGTCGCTGCGTCACCATTCGCCACCACAATATCCGTCCCGTTTGACCCTTGCACTCCGATTCCCCTGACGATCAGTGGGTTCCCCACCACACGGGGATCACTTTTGGCCGTTTCAATATCTTTGGAATAACCCGCCACGCCAAATTTGATGGCGTAATCCCTGGTAAAACTGCTGGGTCCGTACACAACTCCGCCATTCTGATCAACTATCTTGGGTGACATGGCCGGGCGGGTACCAATACCCCGAGCGTCTATAATTAATCCCGTTGTTGACCCGGAGGTAGGGGCAGACGTGGCTGCAGAAGGTGGGGCACCTCCCGCTGGAGTTTCCGCGTAGCCCGCCGGCGGTAATACAATGCTCGAAATTCCTGACATGTGCACACCCATTTCGATTTCTATAGATGTATCGCTCAGATAGCGGATATCACTGGAATAGTCAACTTTCCCGTCGCCGTTTAAGTCTAGCATCCTGGCCCCTTTCACCATCCCCTCCACGCTGGTTTTGATCACATCATTTTCGATGGCAGAACCTCTGACCGTCGTTTCTGATGTTACCGTAATTGCCATAACCGCTTCCAGCAGGTTTCGCATGGCATCCATCTTCGCCGCCCGGACAGCTGTGGCTCGAGCCATACCGGGATTCTGAGCCAACGGACTTATAGCCCCTATACCTGTTGCAGTCACCCAACCGGTAGAGTAGTTCATGGCTCCGCTATTCACTTCCTCAACAGCGTCATCCGCTCCCCACCCCCATTGGGCAGAAAGGAAAGAGCTAAAAACCAAAATCAAAGCAAGTAAGAATCTCATAACAATATCCTCCTGGAATTACTGTACCACTTCAGCAGAAATGCGATTACCAGAAAGTCCCGTAATATTGATCTGTACCAGATCTGACTGCATCTGCATAAGCTGCATGGCGAGATTTTGGGACTTCCCTTCGTAAAGAATGTGAAACTCAGCCACACCTTCATTGAGCCCTTTGTCAAAGGCGTCGCGAATACCGGGAATGGTCTGGGATTTTAGATAAGCGCCATAGTTCATATACGACATAAAATCAGCATTCTTCAATACAATAAAGACATTGATAGCGTTGGCCTGTTGAGTGCTCCATTTCCGGATAAGCTGCCCGATAATATCTTTACCGAGCAATTCTGCAGCTTCATTCACGGCGTTGATTCCGGCTGTGGATGGAGAAATGTGCGGTTTCTTTCCGTGGGCTTTTGGCACAATAGCCAGAATCTCACCGGTGTCTCCACGAACAATCTTGGCGTTCAGATCAGCTTGACCTGACGTCATGCTGTACACTTTTCCACCTGACGAAATTTTCGCTGTGCCAATCACCACTAAATCGGCGCCCAGTTGATTGGCGATTTGAGCAGCGGCAGCCACATTTCCTTTCAGGGCGCTGTCATAATCCGGATCACCTTTCAGTGCCGCCACCAGTTGACGATCCACTACATCAAAACCTTTATCATAAAACATACTCAGTAACTTGGTTTCGGCGAAGTCCGTAGGTGTGTTATCAATCAGGTTATCTTCTCTGATCAGAAACACAAGCTTCGGCCGGTTCATGGCATTAAGGAGAGTCTGTACAGCAAGCTCGTCGTTTAACACCTGATCAAGAATCTCTGTCACTTCCGCTTCAATTGTTACCATCCATAAACCGTCAGGTCCTTGAAATTTATCTGTTACTTTATAGGTTTTCACAAAACCAGTAGCTTTGGCGAAGATATTATCGGAAAAGAGTACTGAATTTTTGACTACAGTTTCTGACGACATAACCGTTCCGATTCCCATCTCCACGGCATTTCGCTTGGCATTTTCGATGGCGGCGTCTTCGGACATTCCCATCCCTTCAGCACTGATGGTGCTGCTCTGAGCTGTAAGGCAGACTGCTGTTGCAAAAAATAACAAAAACAATCTTGCGGTAGTCATTACGTAGTCCCCCACTTTATTCATAGTGACATAAGTCAGTGTCAATATATCTCGATCTTAAATGAAATTCAACAGGAATCCCTTTTTTGTGACTACCGTCATTCTTTGCTCCAAAGGTATTTTTTTTCACCCGTTAAGCCGTTATATTCCCATGATCTGTCAAATAATAAGGACTGCACAATGAAAAAACATCTGGCCTTATCATCTCTTCTAGTTTTTGCTTTCCTGGCTACCGGCTGCGGACCCAAAGCCACATCCCAATCATACGTCGATACACCTGAATCCCACTACCGGGCCGGGATGCGCTACTTGGAAGACAAGGAGTACAATTCAGCTATCCAGGAATTCAACCGATCAATAGCTCTTGATAAAAAGTTCGCCCTCGGCTGGGCCGGATTGGGCCTTGCCACAGGATTGAATGGCGATTTGAAACAAGGTCTGAAGCAGATGGACAAAGCTCTCGATCTGGGCAAAAAAAACGCGGATGTTCACGTTTTGGCCGGACGGCTCTGGATTGCTCACCGCGGGGAATATAAGAAATGGCACAAAAAAGCTATTAAAGAGTTCGAGAACGCTCTGGATCGGGACAAACGCCACGAAGGAGCTCAGTACTATATGGGCGAAGCCCATTTCTACAACTACGATTTCGCCGGGGCTGAAGCCCAGTTCCGCCTTGTCATCGATCTGAATGGAGATTACTCAGGTAAGGCAGACAGCATGTGGGAGCTTTCCGATAAAATAAACCGGGCCAAACCAGGCACTGCCGCCGGGAAAAAAGTAGCTCTCGTCTTCGAGATCACTCGGGCTGACTTGGCAGCTCTTTTTGTGGAAGAGCTGAAGCTGACGGAAATTTTTGACAAAATAGCACCATCAGGCGGGAATCAATTTATCTCTCCAACCGACGCAAGTCGCCAAGGGAGCAGCGCCCTCCCTCCTGATGTTCGGGGGCACTGGGCAGAAGGGTGGATCCGGGATGCTCTCAATTTGGGTGTCATGGAACCGCAGGGCGATGGCAACTTCCATCCGGAAGAGACTGTATTGCGGCTTGATTTCGCCATGGCGGTGGCACGGATGCTTGTAGCAATTTCCGGCGATCCCGGGCTCGAAACCCGATACTTTGGGGAACCGCAATCCCGATTCAGCGATGTCTCTAGCACACATCCCGCATACAGTGCCATGGCGCTCTGCTCAGAGCGGGGGGTCATGACTGCCGATATTACCGGCAAGTTTCGTCATACAGACACTGTAGCCGGAGCCGATGCACTACTCATCATTCGCAAAATCCAAAATGCAGTCAGAATGACGTTTTAATTAATAGAGAAATCACTTTAAAAACCCCGCTCTAGTGTGGGGTTTTTTGTATCTTCACCTACCACCAAATTGTTATATTCTCTGCAACATCATGATTAACATCCGAACAGTCAGCTCAAAAGCCGAGCTCAAAGCTTTTATCAAGTTCCCGTGGAAGATCTACGAGGGAAATCCCAATTGGGTACCGCCCCTCATTATTGACAGAATGGAATTCCTCAATCGGGAAAAGAATCCGTTCTTTCAGCATTCGGATGCGGAACTGTTCACGGCTGAAAAAGGTGGAAATATAGTAGGTCGCATTGCAGCAGTCAAGTACACGCGACATCTAGAAACCTACAAAGACGATGTGGGGTTTTTCGGATTTTTCGAATGTATCGATGATAAAGATGTGGCTCACGCCCTTTTTAAACAAGCTGAAGAGTGGCTCTCAGATCAAGGGTTAAGAACAGTGCGAGGTCCTATGAATTTCACCATCAATGATGAGTGTGGGCTCCTAATCGACGCCTTCGACCTCCCGCCAGTTCTCTTGATGACTTACAATCCCCCGTACTATCAGGAGTTGGTGGAATCGTACGGTTTCGAGAAATCTCAAGACTTGTACGCGTATCGGCTTACCCGGCCGGAAGCGATCCCCGACCGGCTAAAGAGAGCTTTGAAGATCCAGGAAAAACGTCACGGCATCCGCATTCGAACAGTCAATATGAAAGACTTTGAAAGTGAAGTAGATCGCGTTCATAGCATTCATGATCAGGCGTGGTCAGAAAACTGGGGTGCTGTACCTCTTACCCGGGCAGAATTTCAAAAGATCGGGAAGGAACTTAAATTGGTACTTGATCCTGATTTGCTGTTCATTGCAGAAGCGAACGGGGAACCGGTAGGTATGACAGTCTGCGTCCCAAATATGAACAGCGCACTTAAGCACGCCAACGGACGTCTGCTCCCATTTGGACTGTTCAAGATTCTGTGGCACAAGCGAAAAATTGATTCTCTCAGAGTGATCATCATGGGTATCTTGAAAGAACATCGCCATAAAGCTCTGGATACAGCCATGTATTTTAAGCTCATGGAAGCGGCATTGGCGAAAGGGTACCAATGGGGCGAGATGTCGTGGATTCTTGAGTCGAATGCCCCCATGCGCAGAGTTCTGGAACGGCTCGGGACTGAGCTCTACAAAACCTATCGCATCTACGAAAAACCTATTTAATCTAAACAGATGAGAGTTTTGGTAACAGGCGCTTCGGGTTTTATCGGCAGCCATCTGACAGATGTTCTGACTGCTGCCGGGCATGAGGTTACAGCTCTTGTCCGGACAACCAGCAATCTACGCTGGCTCGAAGGATCTTCAGCCAAGCTTTTAACCGGTGATGTACTGGACAAGGATTCGTTGGCTGCGGCAGTTGCCGATCAGGAGATCATTTTTCACGTAGCCGGAGCTGTTATCGCCAAAGACCTGCAAGGATTCGACAGCACCAACTTCCACGGCAGTGAAAACATCATGGAAGCGATCCTGCAACACAATCCCGGTGTAAAGAAAGTAATTTACGTTTCGTCCCTCGCTGCGGGCGGACCCACTACACCTGATCACCCTTTGACGGAAGATGATCCCAGTCAGCCAGTCTCAGATTACGGCGCCTCCAAACTCCGTGGCGAAGAGTCGGTACTCAGCTATAGCGATCGGATTCATACGGTTTCCATCCGGCCTCCCATTGTCTATGGACCGCGGGATAAAGGATTACTCACTTTTTTTAAGGTTGTAAAGATGCATCTGAAACTCAACCTTGGCATGAGCCATCGCTATATCACTCTCATTCATGTTAGCGATCTTGTGCAAGCCATGATGCTATTGGCTGAGAAGGAGACCGTCAGCGGTAGTTTTTACTATGTGGATGACGGTGTTCCTGCCAGAAGTTGGTTTGACATACAAAATGAGCTGGCCAAAGCTCTTGATGTTTGGACTGTTCCACTAAAACTTCCGCTGGCGTTAGCATTCGTCTCCATTGCCGCCATGCATATCATTCAGAAAATAACCGGGAAACGATCGTTCTTAAACCTCAACAAGTACAGCGAAATGGCTCAGCGGGCGTGGATCTGCGATGGCAGGAAAATCTGTGATGAATTTGGATATTCTCCAAAAGTGACTGTGGAAGATGGATTCGTCGAAACTACTGAGTGGTACCGGGAAGCAGGATGGCTCTAACCGTGTGGAAAAGATTGCGGCCAGTTGATATTGCCGTCCTCATTTATAATTTTACCATTACTCTACACATTCTTATCTCGGCCGGGAAACTGCCTGACTGGTCGTCCATGTTGATAATCCACGGGGCTATCTTTGGCGGAATTGCATGGTTGGCGACAACGGATGATAACAACTCCAATCCGTTGGTACAGTGGATAAAAATATTGTACCCGGTGACACTATTGGTATGGTTCTATCCTGAAGTGGGGCTTCTTCATCATACCGTTATCCCAGAGAATCTCGATCCCATGCTCATGTCGTGGGAACTCTCCATCTTCCCGGGTGAACTATATGTTTCCATCCCAAAATCTCTCAATCTGTTAAGTCTGGAGATTCTGCACGCTGCTTACTTCAGCTACTACTTTTTGGGATTTGTTCCGCTGATCATCGCCTGGAAGTTGAAACGTGGGAGGATTGGCGAGTACTTATTTGTCGGCTGTTCCAGCATGTTCATCCACTACTGGATCTGTATCCTTATCCCTGCGGATGGCCCTGTACATATGCGGGATGGGATTATGCCTTCCGGCATACTTTTTATACCCATTATGGAATCCATCTATTCCTCCGCAGCAAACCAGGGAGGCGCCGCTTTCCCAAGTACTCACGCAGCGGCAGCGGTTATTGCCGGATGGTACTCTGTATACTGGTTTCCAAAACTCAAATGGTTCTTTATTACCCTAGTTTTACTTATACTCATCTCTACAGTAGCCTGTACCTTTCACTATACGATTGACACCATTGCAGGAACCTTCACAGGTTTTGCTGCTCTTGTCGGATTAAAGAAGCTTTACAGAGAACTTTTCTAATGTCACAGTGTAAATTCAACGCATCTGTTTCGATTGCCCGTCTCTCACCTCTCCTGTAAATTCTCGATTATGAATCCCAAGCACAAAGACAGCAACACTCTCTTCGAAAAAGTCCGAAAACAGTTTATCGGACTTGACACTGAATACACATTAGCCACGGGGGAAACAGAGCGGCGCATTTATCTCGATTCCACGGCAACAACCCTCATGATGGAAGCAGCTCATGAAGTACTTGAACGTTTTTATCACCACTACGGAAACACGCACAGTCTACTCCATTTTGACGCCAAGATTGCCTCCCGGGAATACCACTGGGCTCATGAGCGGATACTCGACTTTGTCCACGCTGATACGGACACGTATACCTGTTTTTTCACAGGGAGCGGCACCACTGCAGGAATTAATCGAATGGCTCGAGTATTTAGAGACATCCGCCCAGAAAAGGATGTGGCTGTAGTCTCACTTATGGAACATCACTCAAACGATCTTCCTCACCGAAAACACATGAAAGAAGTCATCCATACTCCGGTGAAAGATATGGATGGGAACATGGGGTGTGTTTGCCTGGATTCACTTGAGCAGCTCCTGAAAGAAAATGAAGGTAGAATTAATTACGTCGCTCTCACTGGGGTGAGCAATGTCACCGGAATTGTTAATCCTGTTAATGAAGCCGCTGAGTTAGCTCATAAATATGGAGCACTCATGCTGGTGGATGGAGCTCAAATGTTAGCACATATGCCTGTTCATATGACGGTTCCCAATAACCCTGTTCAAAATATAGATGCTCTAGTCTTCTCCGGACACAAAACCTACGTCCCCGGTTCACCAGGTGTAGTCATTGCAAGAAAAGACATCCTTAATCAGATCGAACCTGAGGAAGTGGGTGGCGGTATGGTTCAAGATGTGTTTGTTGACCGCTACGAGGTGAAAAATTTCTTCCCGGATCGTGAAGAAGCTGGGACCCCCAATATACCCGGAGCCATCGCTCTTGCAGCGGCCATAGATGTACTGGACCGCATTGGCATGGACTTCCTTCAGGAGGAAGAGGAACGGCTGATTAACATGGTAATAGATGGGATGAAGGCGAATTCAGAAATACATGTCTATGGCGAATCTGATCCTGATATATGTAAACGATCAGCATCTGTCTCCTTCAACATCAAGGACATGGATCACGGCTTAGTGGCAGCGGTTCTAAACGACTATTTCGGCATTGCAGTCAGAAACGACTGTTTCTGCGCTCACCCGTATGTAAAAGAGATGATCATGGATGATCTTTTTGAAGCGACTGAGGATATCCCTATTGAGGAGATCGAAGCTGCATTTCACCTGAAACGCGGCATGGTTCGAGCAAGCTTTGCAGTTTATACTACCGCTGAAGATATTAAAATGCTCGTCTCAGCGTTAAATAATATCACCGAGCGAAAGGAATTCTATAAAAATAAATACCATGTGGTTAATGAAAACTACACCCATAAAACATTCACACTCAAGAACGATCAACGCTTCACCGTTCTATCAACTCTCGAGGAGATTCTCTCCTGAGCAAAGCGGTATTCATTCGTCTTTTCTTCGTACTACCTTTTGTTTTTATTTTGAACCTCACCGGGCAAGATATTGATTCTTTACTCACCACTACTTTTCAACCTTCGCCAACACTTTTCCACCATTTGAAAATGCCTGTATTTCAAGGGAGACCTTACTATTTGGAGTTATTTGTGGATGCTCCTGCAGATAAAATCAATTCTGCTTCAATATTTTACAGCACCAAACATATCGCTCAATATCGCGAGGAAGCGCTAGAAATGTATCGAGGTCGCTATCGTTACAAGTACGATCCAGCAATCCATCTTGGTGAAAAGTTCACATATTTCTTTGTTGTAACCGAAAACGACTATGGTATCCACGCTACACCACTAGACAGCTCAGGTCACATCTCACCAAAGGTGCTGGAACCGGTGGATCCACTGGAATACTTCAGAGGAAAGTGATCATGGCAGTCTCTTCTATCCATCAAAAGTGGGAAAATCTTCGCCGGCAGATCGAACAGCACAACTATCGCTACCATGTCCTGGATGATCCGGAAATTTCGGATGTTGAATATGATAAACTCTTTCGACAACTTATTGAACTGGAAGAAGCACATCCAGCACTAAAAACTCCCAATTCCCCCAGCCGGCGTGTAGGAGCACCTCCTCTCGCCAAGTTTGGATCTGTTATTCATCGGTCTCTCATGCTAAGTTTGGATAACGCCATGAACCGGGATGAACTTATAGCATTTGACGGGCGACTTAAGCGGGTGCTAGACAGTCAAGATGAGATAACTTATATAGCCGAACCGAAGCTCGACGGTTTGGCAGTCTCCCTCGTTTATGAAAACGGACTGCTCTCTACGGGCGCCACACGAGGCGACGGTCGAACCGGAGAAGATATCACTCAGAACTTGCGTACCATCCACACTATCCCGCTCCGACTTCAGGGCCAAGCTGTGCCGCCAATTGTAGAAATCCGCGGGGAAGTGTTCATAGAAAAAGAGCCGTTTCAAAAGCTAAACCGAAAACGTGAAGAAGCCGAAGAATCGGCTTTTGCCAATCCACGTAACGCAGCGGCAGGGAGCCTTCGCCAACTTGACTCTTCAGTGACTGCTGAAAGACCGCTTAAGTTTTTCGCTTATGAACTAACCTTAGCAGAAGGGATAAATTACACATCCCATGGGGAGAGTCTCGAGCAACTCCAGAAGTGGCAAGTACCCGTCAATCCAAATATTTCGAACTGCACGAGCATTGAAGAAGCCATTGCCTATTACGAGGAATGGGAGGAGAAACGGAACACACTTCCTTACGAAATTGACGGCGTCGTCATCAAAGTGAACAGTACCTCGGAGCGAGAACAGCTGGGGATCAAAAGCCGGTCGCCCAGATGGGCTATCTCCGGTAAGTTCAAGGCTCAACAGGCGACAACAGTGGTAGAAGATATTGTGGCATCATTAGGTCGAACAGGAGCCGTGACGCCCGTTGCTCATCTGCAGCCAGTAAATGTGGGTGGAGTGATTGTCAGCCGCGCCACGCTACACAATCAGGATGAAATCGATCGCAAGGACATCCGTATTGGTGATACCGTGCTCATCCAGAGAGCTGGAGATGTGATTCCAGAGGTTGTGAAGGTCATCACGGAAAAACGTCCTGATGAGGCTGTAAAATATATCCTCCCTGAAGAGTGCCCGTCTTGCGGTGCTGAAGTTATTCGACCGGAGGAGGAAGCAGTTGCTCGCTGTCATAATATCTCCTGTCCGGCTCAAGTAAAAGGAAGAATTGAACACTTTGCCTCCAAACGCGCTTTGGATATTGACGGCCTGGGAAGCAAAGTGGTAAGTCAGCTAATTGAGAGCGGACTTGTGTACAGTTTTGCAGACCTCTTCTGTTTGGCAAAGGAACAGTTAGCGGAATTGGAACGAATGGCTGACCTTTCAGCTCAAAACTTGATAGACGCCATTGATACTAGCAAAGAGACTACTCTCGCTCGCTTCATCTACGGACTGGGAATTCGTAATGTAGGTGAGCATGTGGCGGACGTATTGGCTCGGAAGTACCGTTCTCTGGATGTCTTAATGGACAGTACGGCTGAGGAATTAGAAGCTGTGGATGAAGTAGGACCTATCGTTGCTGAGTCCATTGTGAGTTTTTTTGGCAGCAAAGAGAATCGCGACACAATCAGCCGCTGTCTGTCCGGTGGTGTATTTTTATCTGTACCGGAAACGCCAGAAAAAACAGATCAGGCGGTAGAAGGGAAAACATTCGTTTTCACAGGTAAGCTAGAGAAATTCACTCGTCAGGATGGTGAAGAAATGGTGAGAAATCTAGGCGGCAGAGCGGCCAAGTCAGTGAGCAGCAAAACAGATTTTATTATAGCGGGAACAGGTGCTGGATCCAAACTAATCAAAGCTAGAGAACTAAATGTAACCATCTTAAACGAGGATGAATTTCTGGCATTAATGAGCTGAATAAAGTAAATAGATAGTTTCACAGAAACAGATTTATAACTACTTTACATAATCAGGAAACGTCAATGTCGTACGAAGATCTTAACAAAATGATGAAGATTGAAGACATCGTAAATGATGTTGTACTCATTGTTGTAGAAAAAAGTGAAGGACTGGCGGCGGCCGGTATTGACAAAGATAGACTCTACGCAAAGGTTATCGGTTATGATGAATTTGGATTGTGGGTAGAGCACCCCAACTTCGAAGTGATAATTTCTGAAGATTCAAAAGGAAAACCCCTACCTCCGGGAAAAGTGACGCGGGAAAAGTTCTGTGCTTCAGTACAAGTCCAGTGGCAATATATTTCTACTTTGGTACACTTTCCCAACCGGGAAGGATTCGATTTCCCTTCACCATTCGATCGGCAGATCGGCTTTAGCGGACAAGACGACTAAGTTCTCTCAAACTAAATCTGCTTCTAATCTAATTCCCCAAATATACGTTTGTGCATCATGGATGAAAAAGTGCGATCCGGAAGGAGAGCGCGAATAATCAAGCGGAGGCGGGATTGACGCCCGATCAAGTAACGCAGTTTGGGTTTTTTAGTATTTACCACTCGCTCAATTAAAGCAGCCACATCCTCAGGATCTCCCATCCCGTTCTTTGATTTGATCATTCTTCGAAGTTGATCCCGAAACGCATGAGTGTGCTTGAAATAGTGGCTGGCAGGATCTTCCGACTTCTGAGCCTTGTGAGCATTTTCTGTGAAGATCTTAGTTCGGTATGAGCCGGGTTCGATCAGAACCACATCAATACCAAATGGCAACAACTCATGATAGAGGCTTTCGCTGAATCCTTCTAAGGCGAACTTTGAAGCACCATATGCCCCCAATCCGGGGAATGAGGAACGACCAGATACACTGGAAATATTAAGTATCTTAGTACGACAATTGTCTTCAGTGGCAGTTTTACGCATGAGTGGTAGTGCGGCGCGGATTACCTTTTGTACACCGAAAAAGTTCGTCTCCATCTGATCACGAATTTCCTGTTCTGACAAATCTTCAAAAAATCCACCAATGGCATAGCCGGCGTTGTTGATTAGCACATCCAGACGCCCTTCGTCCCGTTCGATCTGTTCCATTGCGGAAACAGTTGAAGCATCTTCAGTAACATCAAGCTCAAGGATTCTGACTTCCCCGCCGCGCTGGGTAGACTCCGCTAGCAGATCACCTTTCTTGTCTAGATTCCGCATGGTGGCATAGACAGTATGACCTCCCGAAGCAAATCTGGCTGCTGCCAGCATTCCGAATCCACTAGAACATCCTGTAATAAGTACCACGCTCATGGGGTTAAATTTAGTAAACACGTGTTGCTCTTGACATACTTTTGCCAACGGCGTATTTTCTTTCCGTGAAAGCTGAACTTGTAAGCTTTGGGGTAGTGGAAATCTGCAAAATAATGGCAGTTGATCCACCGGATACAAACGCCATCCTTCATTGCACCTGTTAGTCTTAGTTTCACAAACACCCTGATTTTCCCCTCCCAATGAGATAAATTCCAATCATGCCCGCTGCCATTGAAGTCCGTAACCTCACCAAGACGTATGAGGATGTCCCTGCCCTGCGCGGGATTGACCTTACAATTCACCCCGGAGAGTTTTACGGTCTGCTTGGACCTAACGGCGCAGGCAAGACTACAACCATAGGTATCATTACTGGACTGGTTAAACTCCAAGGCGGAACTGTCTCCGTCTTCGGTAAAGATATCTTTCGCGACTACCGTTACACTCGCTCCAAGATTGGTGTTTCTCCTCAGGACTTCACCAGCGACTGGTTCTTTACCATCGAAAAACTCCTCTACTTCCAGGCGGGATACTACGGAATCACTCAAAAAGAAGCTGCGCCCACCATCGAACGGCTTCTGGAGCAATTCGGACTTACAGCTAAACGCGATTCCAAGATTCGGCAATTGTCCGGAGGAATGAAGCGCCGCTTCCAGATTGCCAAGTCGCTGGTAAACGACCCCGACATTCTCATCCTTGATGAGCCCACAGCCGGTGTAGATGTTGAACTCCGGAGGATGCTGTGGAACTACCTTCGTGGTCTGCACCGTGAGGGAAAAACCATCCTCCTCACTACTCACTACATCGAAGAAGCTGAACAGCTTTGCGACAAAGTATCCATCATTGATGAAGGTAAAATTGTTACAGAAGGAACACCTGAAGATCTCATCCGCTCTCTTGGGAAAGGCGGTGTGGAAGTACACGTTTCTGGATGGGAAGAGGCTATGGAAAAACGGCTGACCAATCTGACATTTACCTACGAACCGTCTGAAGATGGCGGTAGAGTTATTTTCACAGTTGATAACCCCGAGAAGGAACTGACCAGAATTGTTGACTCCCTCTCCTCTAACGGATGCACCATTCATGAAGTAAGGGTCACCAAGTCAAGCCTGGAGGACGTTTTTATTGAATTGACAGGAAAAACTATAAACGAGTGAATTTGATGAATAGTAATTAGTGCACGAAATATAGTCAATGGAAAATTAAAAATGACAACAGTAATACAACACATTAACTGGGTCGGCTTCAGGACACTGGTCGTAAGAGAGATCACCCGCTTCCTTTCGGTATATCGTCAGACAATCTTCCCGGGAGTGATCTCTTCATCTCTCTACATTATTATCTTCGGCTTTACCCTTCAGCAAAGGATATCTTCTATCAACAATGTACCGTACTCCATTTATATTATACCCGGCCTTGTCATGATGAATGTCATCACCAACGCCTACAACAACACTGCCTCCAGCCTTCTCCAGATGAAGCTGTTGGGACAAATACAGGATATGCTCATCACCCCTTTGAGCAATCTCGAACTGGCTATTTCCTTTATTATCGGCGGAGCTGCACGGGGTTTCATCAACGGTGTCATGGTTCTTTTAGTCGGTATGATCCTTACGGGGATGCCGTTGGAGCATCCGTTCTACGTCCTCCTCTTCCTGCTAATGGTATCGTGGAGCTTCTCAAGTGTTGGACTGATTATCGGAATCATGGCCGAAAGTTGGGATAACATCGCTACTATGGTAAACTTCTTTATCACTCCATTAATTTTCCTGGGCGGTGTCTTCTACTCTATTAACATGCTGCCCGAATTCTGGCGTACCCTTTCCATGGCCAATCCCATCTACTACGTCATCAACGGACTGCGCTACTCCGTACTCGGCGGAGAGGCCGCAGATTCTTCCATCGGACTTTCCCTCTTTGCTGCCGGAGTTATGACGATTTTGTTTACTGTGGCAGGAACGTATCTATTTCATCGGGGCTACCGGATTCGCCAGTGACGCTTCGCAGAACCCCTTTACTGTTTCTTCTTGCTGCTGGCTTACTTAACGCACACGACTTGCCCGATCAACCTCCTTCATGGACTCACTACCTCCGCATGGGCGCTGCTCAAGAGGAGTCGTCATCGGGAGCCATGGGTTTCTACCGCATCAAGCGTATTCACGGAAACACGTTTCACGATCTGCGGGTGTTGGGAATGCACCTTCAAGATGCTACCATAGCTACAGCCCGGTACAAATCGAGCCAGAAGTTTACATCAGCACCTAAATTTTACCGCTTTACGGTTATGTCGCTTCGGCACAACAGTATCAGTGATCTGAAGATACGCTACCACTACAACCAGGGTTTCGGCGGATTTGTTTTCGAGAAACCCACTACTCACCTTACGGCGGAAGCAGCTCTCTCCTACGACATGTCGGACTATCTTAGTGACACTCGTAAAACCTCCTACTTTAAGTGGGGACTGTTTTGGGATGTTGA
>Ga0207984_1000880_pt1 | contig 16430 bp, 9 predicted proteins | sample ETNtaG_30_FD_185760 | JGI IMG/M metagenome (GOLD analysis project Ga0207984, IMG submission 185760) | Marine microbial and viral communities from oxygen minimum zone, Eastern Pacific Ocean - ETNP201306PF43B (SPAdes) (version 2) | ecosystem: Environmental > Aquatic > Marine > Oceanic ...
TTGCTTTTGGAACAGATAAACCTGATTAAACAAGGTCAATTTGAAGATTGGATTATCCCAGCGATTGCGACAGATTTTAAAAAATCCCAGAAGGCAGGTTTGGAAAATAACGAAAGCCGAGTCGGGGCCCTTCGGAGCTCTTTTATTGCTAATCAAAGTTGGGAATACGCTATTCGTTCAATTCCACGAATGGAGAGATTGACTAAGAAAGATGTGGTTGCCGTAGCTAACAAATACTTTGGAGATAACTATGTAGTTGGTTACCGAATCGATGCTCAGCATGAGTTTCCACAAATCGAAAAGCCAAAAATTGATCCTATCGAGATGGATCCAACTCGTCAATCAACCTTTGCTACGTCGATAATGGCAATACCAGTATCAGAAATTGAGCCTGTTTTCATCAAACCCGAGCAAGATTACCAAACCGTTGACTACTACCCAGGGGTCAAGCTTTATCATTCGGAAAATCCGGTCAACGACCTATTTACTCTCACTTTCTCTCTTGAAGTAGGTAAACTCCATGATCAAAAGTTAGGGGCAGCTGCCTTACTGCTGGATAAGTCCGGAACATCTCAATTCACATCTGCGGAGTTAAAAAAAGAGTGGTACAAACTGGGGTCTAACTTTAACTTCTCGGTTGGTGATCAATCTACCTCTTTCACAATGATAGGACTAGATGAAAACTTTGGGCAAACACTGGCACTAGCAATGGAATTGGTGAAACGACCACAAGCCGACCTCGCAACTTTACACGAGTTGATTCAAATTATTTTGGCCAACCGAGAAGATGGCAAAAAAAACTATCGTGCCATTGCTCAAGCCATGGCTGAATACAATCTTTATGGCGATCAATCGTCGATGCTTCGGATGATGCCCAATGAACAAATCACTCAACTCAAAGTTGACGATCTCACTCAGACAATTGTCAATCTACTGACCTATAAGCACGCCATTAGCTATGTTGGGTCATTGTCGGTTGAGGATCTGCAAAACCAACTCCGTCAACATCATACATTAAATGGTGAATTACAAAGTCCTCCTTCATACGAGTTTTTTGTCCAACGCCAACCCAAGGACACGGAGATCTATTTCTTCGATAAAGAGATGGCTCAAGCCTACGTTCGCTTGGATTTTGGTGATGAGATTTATGACGAAACCAAGCGTCCTGCCATTTCGCTCTATAATGAGTATTTCGATGGTGGAATGTCAGGGGTAGTATTCCAGGAAATGAGAGAAGCGCGAGCCTTGGCTTACGCTAGCTATGCTCGTTATGCAACAGGTAGCCGCGTTGGTAAACAGAACCAGATGTTAGCCATTGTATTGTGTCAAGCTGACAAAACACCAGAAGCGCTAAAAACATTTATTAACTTGATTGATAACCTCCCCATCTCAGAAGAACGGTTTGCTATTGCTAAGGAAGCCATCATCAACCGCTATAAAACGGCTAAAGTTGGATTCCGCGAAGTCATCGCTGCTGTGCGTACTTGGGAGTATCAAGGACTGGAAGTGGATCCGCGAGTTAAACGCTATCAAAAAATCCTACAATCAGATATTGGTATTTTGCAAGACTTTCATCGATCCAACATCACCAATCGTAAGAAGCTAGTATCGGTCGTGGGATCAAAAAGCAAAATTGACATGGAAGCCTTAGCTAAGCACGGCAAGATTACTGAAATTTCCTTAGACCAAATCTTCGCTTTTTGATTCTAATAACTCGCAAACCAATTTACTTTGCGACTTGTGTTTCATTATATTCAATGTGTTAGATTTGCTTTTAGTTCACCCAGCATCCATATTCCCCCCAGATAAAACCCCAACCCAACCAAAACTAATAGCCAGAGAGGAAAAAATTTCTGAATAAGAATCAAACCCACTCCCATTGTGAAAGATAAGACGACAATTCTGAATACAAAATCTATCTTGATTAAACGGGAGATTTTAAAGTGGATATAAATAAATCCAACAATCAACAAGAAACTTTCGCTGATGACCATCGCAATTGAGCAACCAATATGACTCCATTTGGGAATGACCAGAAAATTAATGCTGATATTCAAGATAGCCGTTAGTACCATGAGAACAGTGAATGCCCGCCTTTTATCAGCTGCACGGAGAACCGTGATAACCACAGTTGTCAAGAATGTAAGACCTCCAGACCAACTGAGCAGTTGAAGTCCTTGACTAATCTTTTGCCATTGTTCTAGTTGAGAAAATAAAAGAAAAGTGATTTCGTCAGCAAGTATAGACAAACCTATAGCCAGTGGCAAACCGAGCAAAAGCATTGCACGGACTGAATTGGTATAGCTTCGGCGAAAAGCGATTGTTCCCTCCCCAAATTCACGGGACATCATGGGAAACATAGCTCCCATAAAGGCACCTGGTATAATTGTGAAGGCATTAACAATGGTAAAAGCTAGCCCATACCATGCGTTGGCAAGTTCACCATCAACACTCAATTTAGATAGCATCACCATGTCAATTCGGAAATAGATTAGATTAAAAATATTGCCAATGGCAAAGGGCAATGCCTGCACTAAAATCACCCTCCAGATTGCGAGGTCGAAGTTGAACGCTAGTTTAGTGAAACGCGCACGGACTAGACTAACACTTAAAACCAGGTTGACAAAGCCTGCTATCAGCACAATCACGCAGAAGTCCTTTAGATCTACACCCAAAATGATGAGGCCACTACCAACTACAGTGGTCATGACACGTTCAGCGATGACTGTAAATGCCTCATAATGCATCTTTTCGAAAGCTCGGAAGACACAACGGAAAAGTTGCGCAATTCCGTTAACCAGTTCAGCCAAGCCAAGGAGTTTAATCAACGTCATGGTTTCGGACGAATACCCTAATAATTTGCTGGTTACAACCATCAAAATAAATGCCATAATTGAAAGCAGAATTCGGATAATCAAAGTATTGCCCAGAAAATGGCGCGACGCTTTGGTATGCAAGGTCATTTCACGTATCAAAGGAGCTTGCATACCAAGTTCAGTGATACTAGCAATTAGACTGGTAACAAACATGGCTAGTAAATAACTTCCAATTTGTTGTTCAGTAAAATAGTTGGGTAAGATCAAAACTGTTAACAGTAGGGAAAGCAACCTTCCAATAGTGTGGGAAACGAGCAAAGCCGATGTATTCTTAAATACAACTGACATCATTTAGGGATTTCCTGATCTGACATAATTCGGTGTAATTGAGAAATAATCATCAACATGCTCAGATCGAAAACGTTCAGCACCTAGATATGCGATATTTATACCGCGCGGGACGTGAAAGGTTGAGGTAACCAAAACAGGTTCGTTTAACCGTCTGCGAATATCTTCACTGTAACGATGGAGACCATCTCCAGTAAAAACGACTGGATTATCTCCAATATCATCCAGACGATTTAAGATCTCAGCAAGCGGAACACAAAGATCTTCCGTTCGGCGTATAAGATTTCTGCCACCTTGGAAGATGGCAGTGTATACCTGATCCCGACGTGCATCCAAGATAGGGCATATTAACTGATTAACATACCGTAAATTATAAGCGATCGCTTCAAGTGTTGAGATGGCAAGAATTGGTTTTTTTACGGCATAACATATCGATTTTGCTGTTGCTACTGCGATACGGATACCTGTGAATGAACCAGGTCCAGTAGCAACAGCAAAGGCATCAATGTCTCTGATGTTTAGGTCACCCCATTCCAAAACAGTCTTGATGACGGGCATTAGGCGAGAAGAGTGAGCTTGTGTGACATCTAGGGTATGTTCAGCAATGAGTTCTTGGTTTACCAGCAAGCCAACACTACCAATAGCAGTTGAGGTGTCAATTCCTAAAATTGTTATACTTTTTGCTTGCATACTTACTCAGATATGTGCTAAAATCCATTTTCCAAACGTGGGGGATTAGCTCAGTTGGGAGAGCGCTTGCATGGCATGCAAGAGGTCACCGGTTCAAGTCCGGTATTCTCCACCATTTTCTAGCATACTTTCCTAAGCTTTACCTACCTAGTACAAACACTCAACTTGCGAAATTAAACTGAGGCAACTCAATTTTGGAGAAGATTCGGGAACTTGTCGCCTTACTTCAGGCTGGGATTGAAGAATACGATGACCAGTTGAAGTTATTGCAAAAGGAACGTTTAAAGTTCCTGCGATTGTCAATTACAGATGAGTTTGGAGCTGATGAGGGTGATTCGAAAAACTCTTGGATGCTACATCTAACACAACTTGAGAAATCACTTGGCTCGCGCCTCAATGCACTTCGGCAAGGAATCAAGGATTCTGCAGCCTCAATAGACTTATAATTAAAAAACCTTTTTCGTTTAAGAGTAGCAATCAATCTCCACTTAAATCTACCCTCACCGACAGTTAACAATTTAGTATTGTAGTGTTTTTTTCTGTTTTTTTCAACCTGAATGATGACGCTTGAAATCCAAAGGATTCCCATGATAAACTGTATTTTGGTTTGTCACTTAATATTGTTCTAATTCTACATTGTTGAGATTTTTTGTATGAGTTCAAAAGATACCCCCGACGTTCAGGATAATAATCCTTCAGTACCCCAAACAGCACCCCAAAATATATTGTTCAGGCCAAAGTTCCTGTTAGGGATTATTGTTTTTCTGTTGTGCGTCATTGTTGTAGGTGTTACTTACATTGTACGAGAAAACCGGTTGAGAGATCGTGATAAGATTATTGCCATAGCGCAAGATGACAGTGGAACTCAATCAAAGAAAGCTGACGTTACAAAATTCGTTGTCGATTCTTTTTCGCCTCTAGGTCCAACCTCCAGAACTTCTGTAGTCACTGTCAAATTTTCGCAACCGATTGCCGATGATCTTTTAGTTGAAAAGCGTTCTGAAATTCCTCCGATTGAGCTCTCTCCAGCAATCCAAGGTCAATATAACTGGATATCTAACAATCAACTTCAATTTCTTCCGGATGCCCCTCTTGCACCTTCAACAGAATTTATAGCTGAGATTCTAGCTGAAGCTGTAAATTCAACCAATTACGTATTGACAGGCCAACGAAGTTTTAAATTTTCTACTGAGCGATTTAGGATTCAAAAGTCGGATCTCAATTTTGCTTATGATTCTAACAGGAAAGAGTACAAGGTTGCTGGTCGCATTATGTTTAACTATCCAGTTGATATAGACAAACTTAAAAAGCATCTTTCTCTGCATCTAGCCAGCACCAAACTTCTATACAGGATTAAATCAGCAGGAGTTCACTCCACCGTAGAGTTTGAAACAGACGAGATTCAGAGACTTGGCAAAGATCAAACAATCACACTAGGGATTGGTAAAGACCTGAAACCAATTGGTGCGCAACTTGGATTACACCGCAAATATAGTGACTCAATTGTGTTAAGAGGAGCTGGCAACTTAGTCGTTGAGAGCATTGGTGTTCAATCGAGTGGATCCGGTCACTATATCCGGTTGAGATTTAGTTCGGAAATCGCTTCAGACATGCTACAACAATTTTTCTCGATAGAGCCAAAAATTGAGTATCAAATTCTCAGCGATTATAATTCACTAAGAATTGAAAGTAGTGATTTTACGCCTGGCAATAATTACACTTTAGCCATTCGGAGCGGATTGTCTTCTATTGATGAGTCTCTATTAAAGCGCGATTTTACGAATCGTGTAACTATCCCTGATTTAGAACCCAGTTTACGTTTTGTTGGCGAAGGCGTTTATCTGCCTCGCGGGGGAGACTTGAATGTTGGTCTGGCAACAATAAATATTGATAAGGTAAAAATTGAAATTGAAAAAATTTTTGTCAATAATATCAATTACTTAGCCAGTACTCAAAGATGGTCAAGTTGGACTAAAAGTCTAGGGAAACAGATACATAACGAAGTAATTAATGTCCAAAAAGTCAAAAATGATGAGGTAATCACTCCCATATCTCTGAAAGACTATCTTGATAATGACCGAATTGGAATCTTCAAGATAATCTCACGCGAAGTTGATCATGGATGGCGGAGAGCCCACCAGTGGATACTAGTCACGGATCTTGGAATTATTGCTAAACGAACGGACAAGGAATTGTTAGTTTGGGTTAATTCACTAGCTTCGCTTAAACCTGTACCCAACACTAAAATCCAACTGATAAGCGACAATAACCAAACCTTACTTTCCGGAAAAACGAATGAAGATGGTTTCGTCAAATTCGACACGATTGAGAAGCCAACCGATGGGTTTCAACCATTCATGATCAGTGCAGAGAAAGGCGAGGATTTTAGCTTTCTTCAGTTTAACAAAACACTGATTTCCACTACCGATTTCGAGGTTGAAGGATCTCCATACCTACATCAGGGATATGATGCTTTCATCTACTCGGATCGCGGTATATATCGTCCTGGTGAGCAGGCAAATCTGGTAGCGGTTGTGCGTAACGGAAAAAACATGCCGCCACCCTCAATTCCAGTTGTGATGCAAGTTCTAAATCCTAAACAAAAAATCTTCGGTGAGTTTCGGTCCCACACTAACATACAGGGAGCTATTGAGCTAAACCTTGACTTACCACATTATGTAGAGACTGGTGGCTATATGGCTAAACTTCTAGTTGCTGATCAGGAAGCAGGTCGGTTAGTCTTCCGGGTTGAAGAATTTATGCCCGATCGAATAAAAGTTAAAATTGGCACACCAAAGAAAGCCTATCAACTTGGAAATGAAGTTAGAGTTGAGGTCGAGAGTACAAATTTGTTTGGTCCACCATCCGCAGGCATGAAAACAATTGCCACCTGCGATTTGGAAACTGATGTTTTTGTAGCAGAGAAATTTAAATCGTTTGTGTTCACCAACAGCTCAATTGAATTCAAAAGCCAGCGGCTTGATCTCGGTGAGTTGAAACTTGATGAGAGCGGACAAACCACCTTTTTACTTAGTTTACCTCCGCAAATGAAGGCCCCCTCGATGTTGAAGGGAATTCTGTCCGCAACTGTAAGCGAGCCTGGAGCACGATCAGTAAGTGCATACAAACGAATAAAAATTCATCCTTACCCACACTATATTGGTGTTCGGGGACTGATGGGTACAGGTTATGCAAAAATTAATGAAGAGACGCTATTTGAGTTTGTTAGCGTGGATCAAAGTGGAGAGGTTGCGCCCAATCGGGATTTGGACGTAATTGTCTATCAATTGTACTGGAATTCTATCTTACGCCGAGACAATCAGGGACGGCATCGCTACATCTCGGAGAAAGAGGAGATTGAGATCTCTGCTCATCAAATGAAATCAGGAGTTGAGGTCAGAAGTTTTGCGTTCATTCCAAAAGAGTGGGGAGAGTACCGAATTGAGTTTCGTGACCCTGAATCGGGTGCATCTAGTTCAATTAGATTTTACGCCTCTGGTTGGGGATATGTCCCGTGGGCGATGGACAACCCAAGTCGACTAGATCTAAATCTAGACCAACCATCCTACCTACCTGGTGATGTAGCTAAAGTTCAAATTAAAGCTCCCTTTTCAGGCAAGCTTTTCCTAACTGTTGAGCGTGACCGAGTATTAAGCCATCATACAATTATGATGAAGGAAAATACAGGAGTGATCGATATCCCCATCACCACAGAGTTCAAACCGAACGCTTATGTTTCTGCCAGCTTGATTCGTTCAGCCCAATCGCTTGAAAGGCATGCGCCCGCCCGTGCCTTCGGTATAATTCCAATTAAAATAGATGCTCATATGAATCGCTTGCAATTAGATCTTAAGACCCCAAAACTGGTCCGTCCGAACACTGAATTAATAATTGATTACCAAGTAACAGGTGAATCCGGAAAAAGTCACTTGACTGTTGCTGCAGTTGATGAAGGAATTTTACAGCTCACTAACTTTAAAACACCAGATGCACACCAGCATTTCTTTCGGCAGCGTGGACTTGGTATTCAGTCACATGACTCGTATTCGGCAATTCTGCCGAAGGTTGAACTTACCAAAGGGAAATCAAGTACTGGTGGTGATGGTGGTGATGGTGTGGATGCTAGACACAAACGTCGACTCAGTACTGTCAGTGTTAGTCGAGTAAAACCAGTTGCACTATGGTCAGGGCTTATTGATACGGATCAATTTGGCAAAGGATCAGTTAAATTTAGTGTACCGCAGTTTAACGGAAGTTTACGAATCATGGCAGTTACGTTCTCAAACAACCGGTTTGGTTCTGATTCAGAAATGGTTACAGTTAGGGATCCAATTGTATTGACACCAACTTTTCCGCGTTTTGTCGCCGCGGGTGATCGGTTCCGGATTCCTGTCCGCGTTTTCAATGGTACTGGTCAAAAAGCGGATATTGAAGTTTCACTGATTAAAGAAGGTTTTGTTGAGATTAGTGGCTCAGCACTTCAAACCGTCACTTTAGATAAAAACCAAGAAAATCAGGTATTCTTTGAAGCCAAAGCCTATAATACTATAGGTAGAATTGAGTTTACGTTGTCAGCGCGGAGTAGTAGCACATCTGCTATAAACCTTAAACCAACTCAGGTGGTAACCAGTTTACCCTTACGTCCTGCCGCACCTTTAGTTACTCAGAGTGGATCGGGTGTTGCGACGAGTAACAAATCCGCAAGTTTTATATTCCCTTCAAACTTTCTTGAAAATACGGTAGATGTTGAACTGACGCTTTCACCATTCCCCGCAACCAAATTCTCTGGTGGTTTGTCGTACTTGTTGACTTATCCGCATGGCTGCTTGGAGCAAACTACCTCTAAGGTTTTTCCGTTGCTGTATTTCAAAGATTTGGCAAAGGTAGTTGATCAAAAACTTTTTATCAAGAATGATGCTGATTATTATATCGTTGAAGGTATCCGAAAAATAGAGTCCATGGTTTTGTATAATGGTCTCTTTGCTTATTGGCCTGGCGGAAGTTCCTCTAACCACTGGTCGAGTATTTACGCAGCACATTTTTTGGTTGAAGCACGTAAGGTCGGCTACCAAGTTTCCGACCGTGTTTATGATCACATGATCAGTGGACTCCAATTTCAAGCGAGACAAGCAGGGCAAGATTTTAGTGGAAACGACCGTATTGCTTATGCCTGTTATGTTTTGGCGTTGACTGGGTATCCTGAAAAGGCGACAATGAACTATTTGAAAAACAATCGGCGAAATACGTTGAGTGATTCAGGGTGGTTTCACTTAGCAGGTGCATTTGGTGCGTCCGGTGAAATGGATACTGCCCTGAATATGATCCCTCCTAACATCTTAACTCAGGCCGACGAAAACCGTGGATCCGGTGGGAATTTCTACTCGCAAACACGTACTCAAGCAATTATGCTTGGTATACTAGTTGACCTAAACGAAAACCATCCAATGACTATGCAACTGGTTGAAAGGCTCAGTGATGCAGCTAGCAAACATAACCGATGGCACACAACACAGGAAAATGCCTTTGCATTTCTTGCTTTAGGCAGAATGTTGAGAAAGATGGTTAACGACAATTACACTGGAAAAATTATTGTTGGGGGGAAACATACAGCGGATTTTGATGCCAATGATACCTATTATACCAATGAAGCTTGGCTTGGGTCGGAGGTCCAGATAGAGATTGAAGGCAATGGAAGTTGTTATTACTATTGGACAACCTCCGGAATTCCAACCGGATCAGTGATTAAGGAATTTGATCAGGATTTCATGGTTCGGCGTCGTTACCTCAAGGATAACGGAGAGCTGATTATGGGTAATATTTTCAAACATGGATCAATGATTGTGGCAGAAGTAAAAATTAAGTCATTAAATATAGATTTAGAAAATGTAGCTATTGTTGATATGCTTCCGGCGGGATTTGAGATTGAAAACCCACGGATTGAGTCTCGGGCTGGAATTCCGTGGATTACCGATCAACAATTCAAGCCTGACTATATGGATATTCGCGACGATCGGCTTGTTTTTTACGGCAACTTTAAACGTGGAACCGAAATCAAATTTTACTATGCGCTTCGTGCCATTACCCAAGGAGAATTTACCTTGCCTCCTATTGCGGCCGACGCTATGTATGACCCTACAAAGTCTTCAGTCTCATCGGGGGGGGAAATTAAGGTTATCTCCGATGAAATTTAACACAACATCCAATCGAAAAGTAGAAATAGATGATTTTGCTAAGCGACACTCTTAAAAAAAATGTAATAGTTTTAACAGTATCATTTGCCTTTTTCTTTGTAAATATTAGTTATGGAGAAACTCCTGTTTCAATTTATTTACGAAATGGAGATCGGATCACCGGACGTTGGTTAAATGCTGATAATCGCATCATTAAGATTGATTTCAATGGGCAGGAAATGTCGGTTTCCTTGGATGAGATAAGCAGTATTTCGATTACTTCGAATACCATATCGGAAAAATACCTAAAAAACGCTGAAGATCTTTTAAAGCTAGGGCTTCGGAATCAAGCTAGAAAACTCTTTGAATTATCAATTCAAGAGTCTCCTCAAAATGCAAAAGCCTATTACCAGATGGCAGAGCTTTTTCAGGAAGATGGTGAAACGGACAATGCCATAAAATACTTCGGATTAGCAGCAGCGGTTGATCCGTCGTATGATCTATCAGAACAATTTATTCTATCTGCGACCGCTTATCTTTCAAAGGATGAATTTGTGAAAGCTGCAGAAAGCTATATCCTGTTATTTGAAAATTATCCTGAACATGAGCAATGCGCATATGCCGGCTATCAAGCTGCATTCCTGTTAACAGAAAGCGTAGAAACATTTGATCAAGCTCTTGAATTATTAATGCAGGTAACAGAGAAGTTTCCAGAAAATGGAGACTACGAAAAAGCTCAGTACTTGATTGGAAAGTTGCAAGTAGAAACTAACCAAGATGAGCTGGCAATATCGACTTTAACCAACTTCATTCTTACTTACACAACAAGTCAATGGCTTCCCTATGCCTATACTATGCGCGGAAGGGCTTTTTTGAAACTTCACCAGAATGGTGAAGCAATCACGGATTTTACGACTGCAATCGAAATGACTCAAGACCTAAAATTACAACAGGAAATTCGCCAGATGCGTGATAGTAGTGCCTGGATGATTTATCGAGTTTCTGATGGCTTACCAAGCAACAAAGTAAAAGCAATAGCTGTCGATGGTACGACGATATGGATTGGAACATCCAAGGGACTGACTGAAGCGGATACCAGTTCAGCTTTTTGGGAAATTAAAACAGAGATTACCACTCAGCTTGAAGAGATGTTTGAAGGTTCTCCTTTGAATATTCAATCTTTGGCAGCTGACGAAGACGAGCTATGGATTGGCACTATGAACCATGGTGTTATACGCTATAACAAAGCAACCGGTAGTATCGAGAATTATACACAAGATCATGGGTTACCACATAAACTAGTATATGATATAAAAATTTTTGGTAGTGAAGTCTGGATGGGAACTTTCTCTGGCGTTGCCCAATATAGTAGATCTGCCGATGGATGGCGCATATTTAACCGTGAGGTTGATGAATTGCCAGCTGACGATATCGTAGCATTAGAGGTCACCCCGAGAACCGTTTGGATTGGCACCTCAAAAAGCGGTGTTGCCTTCTATGACCGAGAATTCAATTATTGGAGATCTTATGGTGACTTAGAGGGGCTTGATTCGATCGTGGGCAACTCGATTGTCAGCTTTGACACCATTGGCAGTCAACTTTTCTTCACTTGGTACAACCAATCCAACGAAACCAGTGGTTATACTGAGTGTGATCTTAACAGCTTGAGCAGTTTCTCAGAGGAAGTTGTGAGAGGAGATTTGGATAGTCTCGTTCGACCCGAGAATATTCACATTGCTGTCACAGAAGATGAAGTGTGGCTGGCAACCAACGATGGTGTTTACAAAAACACTCGCGATACTGGGGAATGGGATCTCATTTCTTATCCGGAAGACCGGATAGGGAATCCGATTATAAATTCAATAGAACTTGGTGATAGTGTCGCTTGGATCGGTACTTCAAATGGACTGGCAAGAATCAACACCAGTGCACTAAATTTGCGTGAAGAAGAATTAAAACCTAAACTTGAAGAAGAGGAAAGTTATGAGTGATTTAAATGTTGGAATTGTTGGACTTGGATGGGTTGCGGGAGCACATATTGACACATTTGGGGCAGTGAATGGTGCTAATGTTACCGCGATTTGTTCACGTCGTGAACATAATCCAAGCGATTTGGAAGAACAATACGGTATTCCATTGAAGCCCTATACAAATTACGATCAATTCATTGCCGATCCAGATATCGACATCATTGACATATGTACACCACATCCATTTCATCCTGACCAAGCAGTTGCAGCAGCAGAGGCAGGAAAACATTTAATTATTGAAAAACCAATCAGCATAGATTATGAAAGCGCGAAGCGGATTCAATCCGCTGTGAGCCTAAACGGGGTCAGTGTTTGTGTATGTTTTGAATGCCGATTTAGTAAACACTTCACTTTGATTCGATCTCTGGTAGATGAAGGATTGCTTGGAGACCTACACTACGCCGAAGTGGACTATTATCATGGTATCGGTCCGTGGTATGGTCAATACGATTGGAATGTTAAGAAAGATTTCGGTGGATCTAGCTTGCTGACCGCCGGTTGCCATGCTCTCGATGCTATGTTGTTTTTCATGGATGGAAAGGTAGAAGAAGTAACTAGCTATCAAACAAAATCAAGAAGTCAACATTTTGATCCCTATGAATATAAAACTACCAGCGTCACTATTCTCAAGTTCAAGGGATCGGAACGTATAGCGAAAGTGACATCATGTGTAGATTGTCTCCAACCCTATTATTTCCACGTTCACCTTGTTGGCAGTGCTGGTAGTCTGTTAGATAACCGTATTTACTCTGAGAAGCTGAAGGGAATGAACAAAGACAAATGGTCAACACTTGAAACATCGCTGATTGATTCCGGTGATGTTAGTGACCATCCTTACGAACCACAGTTTCAAGCGTTTATTGACAGTGTTGAGAGTGGGGAACCTATGCCGTTAACCGACTTCAATACTGCTTTCGAAACACACCGTGTCGTTTTTGCTGCTGATCTCTCTGCTCAGGAAAATAGGCCTGTTAATCTTTCAGAATTTGAGTAAACTTTAAGGACAACCTATTGTGGAAAGATGGTCTTCTTGTGGTTTTGAATTCGATACCAAACCGGAAAAGTTTGGTGAATTGCGCTCATCAAATGACATCCTTGAAGATGGTCAAGCCCTACGCCATAGGATGAAGCAGGATGGCTATCTTCTGTTGCGCGAGGTCCTAGACCAAAACACAGTCATTGAAGCAAGGCGCGAGTTGGTTGAGAAATTGGATTCAATCGGCGATATTGATCACAATTACCCTTTAATTGACGCCATACTCAACTTGGAATCCAATAACAAACCTATGAGCGCAACAGGTTTTGCTAAGAAATTGGGGGCTGGCAGAGCCATTCGCGCCCTCGTTCATCAAGGTAGGATGCTCGAATTCTATAGAAGATTCTTTGGTAAAGAAGTTCGTCCTTTAGACTTTGTGTGGGTACGAACAACGCGAGTAGGATCATCTGCAGGATGCCACTACGACTGGGTTTATATGGGGCGAGGGTCTAAACTCCTACACACTAGCTGGACCCCTATCGGAGATGTGACTAAAATAGAGGGATCCCTCGCTGTTCTGGAAGGTTCACACAAGTTTGACGCACTTATTAGCACCTATGGTTCAATTGATGTGGACGATGAACGAACAACTAAAAAATATAAAGGGCAATATACCGCAAATCCGGTTGAAGTACAGAAAAAGTTTGGCGGAAAATGGTTAACCACCGACTTCAAAACAGGTGATTTGCTACTCTTTACTATGCATACGATGCATTGCTCTCTGGATAACAAATCACCTGATAATCGAATTCGTTTGAGTGTCGATACCCGGTACCAACCAGCAGACGAACCAATAGATGAACGTTGGATTGGTCAAAACCCTATTGCTCATGGGGATCAGGCTACAAGAGGATAAACCCTGTTCGCTCTTCGCTATATATTAATTTTGTTTAGTTTATCTGTGTTAACTAAAATCTTTTGGAGGATACCTTGAAGCAATGGACATCGTGTGGGTACCAATTCAATACTTGTTCTGACAAATTCGGTGAACTGCGCGCATCGAACGATATTCTTAAAGACGGCCAAGCTTTATGTGAAAGAATGAAGGACGATGGCTACCTTTTCTTACGCGGCATTTTAGATAATGATCTTGTCTTAGAAGCCCGACATGAGCTGCTACTAAAAATGGCAGTTAATAATCAGATTGACGATGATTATCTAATTGATGAAGGCATTGACCCAAGTTTAAAAACGGCAATTGATCAAACAAATTATCGCGAAGGTCGAGCGGTTAAACAACTTGTACACCAAGGAGAAATGACCGAATTCTATGAAATTTTCTTCGGTAAAAAAGTTCAAGCTTTCGATTTCATTTGGGTAAGAATCGTTGGAGTTGGAGCATCAACTGGTTGCCATTATGATTGGGTGTATATGGGAAGAGGATCAAAAAGTCTTCACACCAGTTGGACCCCACTTGGCGATGTCTCAAAGATTGAAGGGGCGCTGGCCATTCTACACGGTTCCCACAAGTTTGGAGGGTTGATTAGTACTTACGGATCAATTGATGTAGATGACGAAAAAACTAACCAGAAATATGGTGGATGGTACACCCAAAATCCTGTTGAGGTCCAAGAGAAATTCGGAGGGAAATGGCTAACAACTGACTTTAGAATGGGAGATCTAGTCGTGTTTTCAATGCACACAATGCACTGCTCACTTGATAATAACTCTGCTAATAACCGAATTCGTTTGAGCTTGGATACCCGCTATCAACCGGCGGACGACGAAGCTGACGAGCGTTGGGTTGGAGAAAATCCGATTGCACATGGAACCGAAGCTAAACGCAAATAAGAAGTTCACCTCCGTGATGATTGCGTCAGTTGTTTACGACGGCTGAATACCCCGCGTTTTTGACAGCACTGATAAGTTGCGTGCTCTTAACTTTATTAGGCTCGATTTTTACGATTGCCTTGTCGGGCATGGAAACTTTGGCACTAACAACTCCATCAATATTCGTGAGTGCGGACCGCACCCTGGCTACACAGCCGATCCCTCAGGTCATTCCATTAACAGTTAAAGAAACCTGCTGTGCGGTCGTTTTTGCTCCTGCTATCTCAGTGTTGTTGTCCTTTGTCGAAGCTTTTTCTAGCTTGTGTTCAGAGGTACAGCTAATAAAAAGCATTGTTATTGATGCGAGTACAGAGAATAATTTCACCAAACGCATTATTTCATATCCTTTTCTAAAATTGGCATGCTGACTGTTATTTTATATTGCTTAGAATAAGTCAGTCAAATTTATTTATGCGGCGAGTTTGTCAGTATGAAGAAATTTTTCTTAATTCTGTCTTCCATTCTATTAATTCATCCCTCAATAACCTTGTCGCAAAGTCTGACCTTTGACCAAGCTGTTCAAAGTTACCGAACTCAAGTACAAAAAGATCCAAAAAACCTGGAAATGCATCAGAAGATGATAGATTATGCAGCCAAGGCAAATCAGATAAAAGTGCCTTTAAATGTCTATCAGACAGCTTATGAAAAGCAACCCAACAACCCAATTGTCATCTATGTCTTGGCTTATGCTTATCTGGCTAATGATCAAGAAAACAAAGCATTCCCACTTTTTCAGCAGTGTGTGACGACAAATTCCAGTATTTGGCAAGCACATTTGCAATTGGCTAGGTACTTTAAGAATCACGATAAGTTTTCACAAGCAATCGTTCACTACGAAAAAACAAGGGACCTACATCCCAAATCAATAGCTTACCATTTTGAAATGGGTCAGGTTTACCGAAGACTTGGGGCTTTAGATGCTGCTGAGAATGCTTTTTTGCAGGCAATTGATTATGATAAATTCTCGGCTCAAGCATATTATGAGTTGGGACAAGTTTACGCACTTCAGAAGATGGCTGATCGAGCAATTGAACAATATCGAAAAGGAAAGAAGCTTGATCCCGATAATCCTGTTGTACGATATCAGCTTGCGCATATTTTTATCGATAACGATGATGGTCGAAATGCAATCCTAGCATTACACAGTGGGATGAGTGCCGATACTCAGTACTCTCAAGTTGCCAACCGATTAAAAAATGTGAGTAGTCTCCAAGCATCATCAATTCTGAAACAAATTTTGAAGGCAAAACCAAATAATGCATATTTACAGTATTTTGCAGGAAAACTATGCAACAAGATTGGTGAAACAGAACAAGCAATTTTTCACCTAAAAAAAGCTAAGTTGCTAAATCCAACGGATGCAAATGTGCGATTTTTGCTCGGTCAGTTGTATGAAGAACAGGCACAAACACAGATGGCGATTACAGAGTTTGAGAAATCAGCTGCTCTAGGTAACGCCCAACTTGAATTATTGCTTGAATTAGCTAAAACATACCATCGTCAAAATAAT
>Ga0207984_1000881_pt1 | contig 16423 bp, 7 predicted proteins | sample ETNtaG_30_FD_185760 | JGI IMG/M metagenome (GOLD analysis project Ga0207984, IMG submission 185760) | Marine microbial and viral communities from oxygen minimum zone, Eastern Pacific Ocean - ETNP201306PF43B (SPAdes) (version 2) | ecosystem: Environmental > Aquatic > Marine > Oceanic ...
ACCCGAAGAACCAGAGGTACCAGAAGAACCAGAGGAACCAGAAGTACCAGAGCTACCCGAAGAACCAGAGGTACCAGAAGAACCAGAGGTACCTGAAGAACCAGAAGAACCTGAAGTACCAGAAGAACCAGAGGTACCAGAAGAACCAGAAGAACCAGAAGAACCAGAGGTACCAGAAGAACCAGAGGTACCAGAAGAACCAGAGGTACCAGAAGAACCAGAGGTGCTACTCCCTCTTGATCCAGTAATAAAACCTGCTTCGATTATAGAATCATAAATTTGTCCCGAGGTTAACCTGAATGTATCTGTAAAAGAAGAAACACTCCCCTCGGGGGTCAACGTACGAATTTTAACATCGTAACTAGTATCATCATAAACATCAAGCAAAACGCGCGGCTCATATTCTGTAACAATAAATCCTGATATATTCTTTGCAACCAATGCGCCAGTAATACCGGTCCACGCTTGAGCATAATAATTATCATAACCACCATTACCCAAGTTCCCAACATTGCCCGGGGTCCCAACAGTAGGAGCCCCCGCTGTTCTTTCTCCCGCATAAATTCCCGAATAAATAGGGGATGCATCCGGAATCAAACCTCCCGAAGGATAAAAAACGAATTGTTGTATATCAGAATCAAAAGCAACTCCAAAATAAACATTTCCGCTTTCAGTATACCCTGAAGCCATCGCTACTTCCGCGATAGTGTCTTGTCCAGAATGATGACCGGGAGGTAAAGTCCCGGCCCCATTAAGCAACAACGTATGTTCTCTCCATCTAATACCATTACCTGTCAAAGGATCCCACTCGTGTCCGCCGGGACTATATACGGCACCACGAGGATCAGGGAGCAAAGTATAGGGGTCAAAAATCGGCGCCCCTTCCACACCGCTATACACAGGACTAAGCAAACTACTATTAACACTAAGAAACCGTTTATCAATACGCCCAGTTCCTGTCCCATGCATAAGAGCGCCCACTCCCTCAATAAAAGGATTAATGGTAGAAATTGTATTGGCCCGATCAACAAATTTGCCACTTTCTTCTACCTTAACCTCATAATTAAGATAGCCCTCGTAATTTTCTTTGTTCCATTTAAGCAACCATTGGGGCCTAACAATGCCATCAAACAAGGTTTGTGACACAACCACCTTACCCGTAAGACCTGACGGTATTTGCGAATAATAAAGCGGATCAATGGTATAAGGCGAAACAGCAAAAGGTGTCGTATAACCACTCCCCACCCCAAAATGGTCCTCTGCAACCACTTTATAATAAAAACCTGAATCTACGGGAGGCGCCGAAAGTGAAAAAGCATAACCCTCAGCAGGCTCCCCTACATTAATCGTAGTTTGGAAAGAACCGTTCAACTGAGCGTCACCAGAAATCGCTGAAGCGTAAACATACAACGTAGTAACGCCAGTCGTTTTTGTCAAAGACGGAGCAAACGTAAGGTTTTCCCCTATACCAACGGTTAAATTTGTAACATCCGGCGAGGGGCTCGTAAGATAATATTCTCCCGTAGCAGTACGCCCATAATAATCATTAGAAACAACCTGTATACGCAACCTACGTGGATCTACTCCCACTAACTCTCCAGAGGGACGGCTGCCGTCAAGAGGACGACCTGTTGTGTGTAGATCAGTAAAAGCCTCGTCTCCATCGGTATACGCAAATGCATCCTTCATATATGACGTATCCAAACGAAGCGAAGTCCCCTTGTAACCCGTCGCAACCTGCCGTACTAAAAGACCAGTTTCGTCCAAAAGAAAAACATCACAACCTTGAAAGAAATCAGCGCGCTGTAACTCTTGGCTCGCAAAAGGAGCGTTAGTTACAGGGTTGATAACATTCCAATGAACCGTAGGACCCCAAGTAAAAAACTCTCCACTAGCAGCAGTCGCAAAAGGAGATATGCCCCCGGAGCCCGAAAAAGGAATCAAAGAAGGATCATAAACAAAAGGTTCCTGTAAAGGATAACCTTCGGGCTCACCAACCAAATAGAATCCCGAAATTCCTAATGCGCGTCCAAAATCCTGTGGAGATTGCGATATATATTTTGAAAAAGGCATAATTCGCTATTACCCTCCGGGTTGTTGATAATCTTCCCATCCATCAGCCGGATAAACATCCTGCCCCCACGATACTACAGTATATCCACTATCTGTCTTCCCCATAACATCATACGAAAGATGATAAGAAACCGTTTTAATATCTAACGTATTCCCCAAAAAGACTTCTATATAGGTAGGAGCCTCAACCCACCCTTCCGACTCAGGTGTTCCTATAGATTCCAGCGCAAACGGCCCGTCACTCCAACCGCTAGTCCTAAGACTCACGTACCACTTAGATACAAACTGATCGGCAGCCAAATCTACTATAATCTCCTTGGCCTTATTTGAAAAATTCAAAACAAACTTTGTTTTATCTCGATTCTCTATCTCCCGAGACTCAGGAGCGTCTCCCACGGTAAACCCTCCCTGAGAAACCGGCACTAATTCCGCCAGTTCTACACCTACAGATCCATCTAAAGAAGGACTTAGCACAGTAACCGGTTTTATAAATTGTGATTTCGATTGTTGGGTAGCCATTAGATTACGAGATTCATCTATTGCCCCAAACTTAGACTTCGCATACATCATAGCAGTAACCTCATAGTTTCCTGCGGTTTGTTCGACAACAGAAAGAATTCTGTATTCCACCTCTTTAATCTGGTAATCAGCGTTGAGGTTTTGAATGGACCATATAGTGCCTGTTGTCACGCTATCAAAATTCTCTGAATCATTTTCCACCGTAATCAAATCGTTTTGAACCCCTCCCGCCTCAGGATCACTGGGCCCCACGTCCACAATGGTAAACTCTTGTATCTGGGGGGCGCGAGTTTCGTTCATTTCGGTTTGGCTTATTCCGCTGTAATCGTTGCTTTTGATTTTTTGTTCTGATTCTGTGTTCAGTTGTTGAATGGGCGTTGAATCGCGCGGCACAACAAGGGTAATTTTTTGTCCTACTATATTTTCTTCTATACCCTTGTCTAGAGTAAGTTGAAAGTCCACTGGAGACATCGCTTTAATGCGACCCCCATACCTTTTAGAATTTTTTAAAGAATCTTGAATTTTAACCACATCTCCCGGACGCAGATAGCTAGCCTCTATACCCGTTTTAAACTGAACCAAATCAGTTTCCAGTTGATTAGTAAACAAAAACCATTTACCAAGCCTATATGCTTGAGATCTAGAAGTTGTACCAAGTCCAACAAGTTTTTTTTCTAGGTAACCATATTTTCTAATAGACGCAGGATCTTCAATATATTCCACCTTAGGCTTAAAATTATCATATTCGTCATTATATCTAATTAAAACTGATGTGAATCTAGTGGTCTTGGCACTCCCCGTATAGGTAAAAACCCCCTCCTGTACATTAGCGTTGGTAAAAACCATAACGGCCTCCCGCGCCTGATCATTAGAAATGAAAACAAATCCATTATTCCAATAAACCATTCCACGAAAAACCGCAGCAAGATCGTTTAAACAATTATAAGCATCTTGCTCCCTGTCCAAATAAATATTAGTCGCAAAACGCGGCTCCAAAACAGGTCGGCGAATAGAAGAGTCTAAAACCACCTTTCCCGAAGCTACCCCATGCCCCAAAGTCCACCCTGCCGAATAATCCTGCGTAAATCGATCCCTATTTCCTATAGCTAGCTTACTTTGATCATTTAAATGTTGAAAAAGCCACTCTCTTTCCGATATAGGCTCCCCCTCATTTCTTTCGTTGGCTTTAGCGTATTGATAATCCAACCCTGTTGTTCCTTCTTGGCTTCCATTGTGTGGGGCCCTATAAGCCCCAAACACATAACCGGGATTTATTATTTTGTGTATATTAAACTGAAAAACATTAGTTTGCTCATTATAGCTGCGCGCTCCGATTCTCCTTCGGAATCCTTGCCCAACATTTTCACCGTTCGCGTTTTTTAATTTATAGAAAGAAACAGGGTCACCATATGGAAACATCCCCTTTAATTCCTCGTAACCCCAAGGGTCATCAGGATCATCTTGTATGTATACGGTGGCCCCATTCTTATTTATAGTAAAATCTAAAGGAAATTGTGCAGGCTGAAAACCTGTTTCCACAAGCTCGTCACAATACTTTCCAATTGAATATAAATTCCATTTATCTACAATATTTTCCCCAAACCCATACTTGGAAAGACCGTATCGCTTATTAATCAACATATCATAAAATACCCATGCTGGATTATTGCTCCATTGTTTATTTATAGCAAATTGACCGGTCCAATTACCCAAATACGATCTATCCTCCGAATCATAGTTAGAAGGAATATTAACTTTAATAAGCTTTAAATCATAACTACGCTTTGGCACCCTGCTAAAAGAACGTGCGTCCACAATCGAAGCTACAATAGCAGAATGAGGATAAGCTAAGGGCGCATTAACCACCTCTGTAAGGCTTTGAACACCCCCTTTTCTTTGCACCCCTCCTAACGCCCTCTGCTCAGGAGTAGGCTCTTCGCTTACTACACAGATAGAAACCACCCTGTCCCTCATTTGTGTAGGTATGGGTAATGGTAAAGTATAAGAACGCGCATACGGAGAAGTTGCCACTCCCGTGATAGGCGCCAATACATAATAGGTATCCCCCCCGGCCCCTAACAATTTATCACTATCCTCATACCCTATTTTCATTAAAAAGATAATAGTATTATTTCCGGGTTCCGAATCGTCTGTACCGGGTGTAATATCCCTAAAATACAAGGTCTGAGCCATCAAATTAATCTCTACAGCACTGACGTTATCATTTGTAATCGCATGGTGAAAAATAACAGGATGCCCTGCGTTGGATTCCCCTCCCTTGGAAAACCCAACAAAAACATCCCTAAAACGCTGTATCATTATTTTATTGTTTTCAACTTCATCGGCATAAATCGAGGTCATATTAGCCATATTGTTCCTGAAGTAAAACTGGCTAGCCGCCCCCCCCATCTTGCCCCATTCTCTATTCCACGACTGATACGCATAATCCACTCTCTCTTTTTCGGTTTCTACTAGAGTGTCTGCTTTAAGATTATGATAAATATTTATTTGTTGGTCGTTACTCCCAAGACGATTAGCAAACCTATTCCAGTTCTGTTTATTGAAACCCGGAAGCGTGTTGTCTATAGAAAATGTCTGACATGATTGCAAATAAGAAAGACCTGCCTGTTTGCTGTTGTCTGATAACAAAGGTTGATCAAAAGTACCATATCTAACTTCAGCGTGTACGCGTTGATAGTTAAAAGTGTTATTATTGGTATTTCTAACCGGCATATCATTAAAATAAATCCCTTTAAAGGCATCAAGGTTGCCCTGAGAGGACTCTGATAACGAAATTAAGTTTCCTTTAGCGTCGCAAAAACCTGCAATAGCCCCTTCGGTTATAAGGTCCACGGTTTTATAGATGCCCACTGATTCTAACCGATTTTTATTCCCCCCGACATGCGCTAACAGTGTGTTGGGGCTCATATCCAGATGGGCAAGATTACTCACTATACTGTAAACACCTGCGTTAGAGGTAGGTGGAGCATTCCCTTTTATGTCTAAGTCTCGTTCTTCTTTTTCGGTTGGTTGGAACCGTATTGTACCAATTTTTTCTATACGTTCCCTGTCGAACCCGGTCTCACCGCCTTTAGGCACGGCCTCATTCGGAACGGCAACATTAACTAGTTGAGCATCATCAGCATCCCCTTGAATACTAGAGGGGCCTGACATCTGCTGAACTCGCCCGACACCATTCTCATGTGGAACCGTTCTCCCACTAGGAAGTTTAGATGTATAGCCCTCATCTGTTTCACCCCCGCCCCCTTTTTTGTTGGGAAGATATTTTTCTTTATTTTCTGGCATTCTTCATTACCTCAGATTAAAGTCGCCCCCAATAGAACCCCCTGCGCTAGCCCAACTATTAACAGGAGTTCCCCCCTGAATATAAGTATCCTCACCAACAAAATCAGCCAAAGCCCGATTCTCCCATACATCCTTATCTACATTCGTCGCTGCCACAGAAATGATTTTGCTCCCGGTTCTTATTCGCCCATAACCCACAGGCACGACCTGTCCCTGCGACGCCACATTCTCGGGCGAACTTATAATATAAGAGGTTGTATTTACCGCTTCCGGATCATCTGATTTTAATATTTTTGCTATAAGTAAACTTATACCAAAAGAAATGGCGGTACTAATAATAGCAGTTAACACAAACTCCATCACCAAAGCACCAAATGTGCTTGTGATCCCCATTTCCACCACGATGGCCGCCGCAATAGTTCCCGCTGCTCCCGCTAAAATTGGAATGATTTTTATCTTTTTGTCTTTTATATTGTCGAAAAGAAAACCATCAGCATCCACTCGTTCTCCATCTACAAAAATAGCCCAATATTCCTTTTTGTGAGTGCTCAAATAATTGCGTAACTTTTGAGTATTAGCCTCTAAAGCATTAAACAATTCAACAAAATTAGACACATGTAAACTCCAAGTAGAACCTAATATACGACCTATTTTTCCTTCGATGTGTAATTCTGTCATTTTATCTCAAATTAAATTCAGTCCCAATAGAACCCCCTCCGCTACTCCAACTATTAACAGGAGTCCCTCCCGCAACATAGGCGTTTCCGTCAACAGCACTAGACAAAGAGTTACTCTCCCATACAGCCTTATCTACATTCGTAGATGCCACAGAAATAACCCTACTTCCGGTTCTCATGCGCCCATAAGCTACAGGTACAACCCCTCCCTGCGACTCCACATTTTCCGGGCCGCTCAAAACAAAACTAACAGTTCCTTCTCCTTCCCCCGGTTTCTGCGCATCCTGCTGCATCGCCATAATTAAAGAATACATACCATAAGCAATCAAAGCGACAGCAGTAACAATGACGAGCCCAGCAACAATATTTCCTACAACATAATTCCACCCAAGAGTGCTAACCAAATAATCCATTAGTGCATGAAAAATAATCGGTATAATAGTCGTTCCCCCTGCTAAAACAGGAATAATCTTTAAATGTTTTTTAATTCTTTTCGAAAAACAACCAGAGGGCTCTATGGGCACCCCATCTGCCACCAAAACATAACCTTTCGAACCCCCTATAACTTTTCGGAACAATTGTTCAGTATTAGCCCTGATGGCCCTAATCGCTTCTCCGACCGTACCCACATGGAGCCTCCATTGAGATCCCAATAATTTGCCCGCACGACCTTCGATAGAAATGGATACCATACACTACATTATACACTTTTAAATTAAAAAATAAACGGTTTGTTGAGTATTGGGATCATATGCAGCAAATCGTCGCTCAATAACCGAAAATATCAAAAAAGGAATCAATGCATTTTCTGAAAGCTCTATGTCCGACTGACTTGGGGCGGCAGAATCAAAAGGGTGACTATGAAAACAATAATCTATTTTTTGAGAAGCTAAAACCTCTATATGCTTGGCAGGATCTACCAAAAAAGTATCCACAGGCAAAAAAGAAGTGTTTTTGACAAAAAATAAACTATTGTGACAAATTAAACCACATATTTCTGTGCTATGAAGTGACGAAATACGAGCTATATAACTTAAAAAATCAGCCCTAATTTGTGTATCTGTATGCCTCAATGGATGGAAATCCCCCAAACGGAAGGTGGGTGTACCCCTCAAAACGCATCTTACATGCACCAAGGGTTTTACCGCACTGGTCTTCTACCCAGTATTCTTTTTTAAAACGGGGGTCTTGTTTGGTTGTATGCGCCTTAATACAAACAAAAAAAGCAGGAGGTTCATCAAATGGCGTATTATCAAGCTGACTACCCCCTCCCGACGGTATCATGACAACATCTCCTTTAGAATAACCTACGGTTCCGGTGGAATTGGCGGCTAACTGGGTACTAGACTTGTCATCTAAAAACACGTCGCCAACAATCACTGTGCGTACGGTACCATTTTCTTCTAATACAATCGGAGCCATCGAGTCATTGTATCCAATGAGGGACTCAGACCCGACAGGAGCGGCTTGGGCCAACGTAAAGGTAGCCCCACTATCAAAAACAATCTGCTCCCCTGCCTCTAGCTGCTGTTGTAACGGACCAATAAAAGTTGTTGCTCCATAGGTATAGCTTTGAATATCTAAAGATTGATATATAGTGACTCTGATTTCTCCTTTAGGGTTAGGTGAGTTTGGCCAACTAGGATAAGCGCTTCCTCCAATAATTAACGGGGGAGATACCTCATAACCCGAGCCAGCGGCAGTGATAGCTAGTGAGTCGCTCTTAATTACCCCATCACCATCAGTAGTAAAAGTTCCTGTAAAACCTCCGTTTGTACCAATGCTATAGGCCTCAATGGTTCTGTCTGAAGGGCCCGGCACACTAACTTTTAATTGAGTGGCGCTAATTACTCTTTCTATTTCTCCCACGTCTCGGCCAGCCGCCGCCCCCCCAGTATAATTAAAAGGCAACCCCTCCATCGCTCTTGTCCACGCAGTCCCTACTCCATCGATAATCTGTGAATCTGCCACCTGTGTTGCGAGTCCAGTGCCATAATAAGTCGTTAAAGTGCCACCCACATTAGTATTATACCCTCCCCCTCCGTTTATAAACGTTAAAGGCGCTAAAACCCCTCCTATCGTAATATTACTCGTAACAGTTCCTGCTTCCACACGAACCGTTTTTTTAGCGATCTCGGTAAGTTCCATGTAACCAATGCTGCTACCTCCGCTATCCAGCAACGGAATCGTGCGCCCCGCCCTTATGTCTCGCGGAATATCAACCACACTAACAGAAGTAGGATTGCCAAGAGTAGCGTTAGTTTTAACAGTGATTGAAGCAAAATCTACAGTCTCATATTCCCCTGTCCACGCCATCCTTGAAAGACCATACCCATTATTAGAATCATCAAAACGCTTATCTTTTTCATCGGCCATAGGGACTCCCCCTATAGAAATATCCGGGCTAAAGAAATCAGCCGCATAAACCACCTTTCCGGGATTTTCTGTATCCCTCAAAGTTGTTGCGGGCCCTCGATCGTCACCTCTAGCACCGTATCTACACCCACGCCCCCTGTATTTCCATGGACAATAATTGGCTATCATTAATCGCGCCGGTAATTTATAATTCTCCACCTCCAAAGGGGACATCAACTCAAATTCAACATAATATTTGTTTTCAGATACTTTTCGATTAAACACATATATATCATCATCAAAACGAGACTCAGGATCAGGAGTACCAAAAGGATTGTCTTTTTCAGGAAAATTTGCAGCGTCTAAAAATTTTAAAAAAATTCTTATTCTTTTAAACTTATTTCCAACCATATCATCTTGACGTTTGATCATATCTGATATCAAGCCATCTGGGTTAGCAACAACAAGGCGAGGCCGCGGCAACGAACCGTCCCCTTTCGACTCAAAACCGTCCGCTTCAATGGGGACACATAGATAGGTCAAGCCGTTGAAAATAATATTTTTATCTACTATTTTCCCCGCATGAAACCTTTTGACGCCTATGCCGGAGCCGACATCGACCTCATAGAGCTCTATGATCGTATCTGGTAAAAGATCCGTGATTGATTTATTGTGTGCTACTGTTGCCATATCTTAATCGTCAAACAAAACGTGTCCCACTATCCCGCTTTCATCTATCATTCTATTTTTCATCATATTGTTTAGGGTAGAGCCATCCTGAGATTTAATATTAATATATTTATCCCAAAGATGCCCCATCACTACCCGGCTCTCGTTGGTGTCTAGCTTCCTGTTAAAAATAAGAATAGCAGCTATTCCACCACGAAAACCAGACCATGTATTCGCTGACGCCGCCGTACATAGGTATCCCCAATTATCGGTGTTCGCGGACATTACAGGTTCGACGGATGGGTTCAGATCACCATCAGTATTATATGTCAGAGTGTAAGATGCGCCTATAAAAACCTCTCCTGATTCATTAAAACTTAAATAACTTTTTTCTTCCGGCGTCTTAAAATCATATCCAGCTACATAACCTTTTTGATTGAAAAAAACACCCATCGGGATCGACATTTTATTTCCACTGTTTTTGGGTGTCATAGTAATATGCCCATCCCCTTTATATTCGCCTCCCAAGTTATAAACCCAAGATCTTTCGGGAACCACTGTACCTTGGTTTGTCCAATCCTGAAAACGGAAAGGCGTGGCAACCGAACCCATCCCAGTACTATCCGTTATGAATCCACCTGTATGTCCAGTGCTAACAAGTTCCCACTTGGTCACCCCTGTCTTTAGGTTCGTGCCCAAGCTTTTCGTATGATCTTGGAGTTGTATACTGTAATAGCTGTTTCGTAGCTTTGCTCTTTCGTGTGAAACTTTAAGACGCCGCGACGGAGGGTCCGAAAATCTTGTCCAACCAGTTTGATATTTTTGGTTTAGTCTTGCATACTGCTTCCATAACCGCCTGATTTGGTTAAAGTTTCTTCTGCCCATAAACGCATTTTTTGACCTGATACCAAGATACGTGTAGTCGTCGGGGAACAGTATTGCAACCAACCCGTTCTCGCCAGCAAGTACATTAACATTTTTAAGAGTACCTTTCACAGTAACATTGTTGGCGGTATCAGGAATAGAGTTGTTGGGACCAACAAGGACGACTTCTTCGCTGATTAAAAATTGTCCCCCGTTATCAAACACCACAACGCTCCCACTCGGAATAATCGGGAAATCACTTGGACCAGTGCCGCCGGTGCGCGTCTGCACCGACCCTATGACATCCCAGTGGTAGATATAAGGATCAATCTCCATTCTAACCCCGACACCCGTATGATCGCCCGTGGCAATAGCATTAACGCTCATAACGTATTTTTGATCAAGATCGTCCACACGTCTCCGGTACATCCACCCCTTAAGCCAATCATTAGGATACATTACATAAAAAATATCAAAACCCGAACAAAGAGTAGACAACCTGTAAAAACCTCGCTCATCATCTTTAAGATTGTTACCGCTTAAATTTCCCTTTAAAGTGGTGCCCGATGCCAACTCTTCTGTCACCTTAAAGACTCCACCTCTTTCAAAATGAATTAGCGTATCCACTACAACAGGATAACTCGCTGGAGCGTCTATCTCAATACCACCACTACTATAGTCGTCTATCGGATAAGGGGCGCCAGTATTATTAACCTTAATATCTCCCTTAAAATTTTCGTCGGCAGTTGCATTATATAGCCTTAAATACTCCAGAAAAGTAAAATGGTTGTGAACCATCGTGTTTTGATCGGTCGACTTCTTCAGCGAGTGGTATGAATACGTACCTGCATGAAAATAGATGTATTTTTTATTATTAAAATAGGAGTGGTCCATCTTCGCATACACCCCTCGCCCATCAAAAATTTGGTTATCGTAAAAATCCCCGTCACATAAGGTTGGTCGACTTCTTGCGACAGATTGTTTTAAGAAAATATTAGGGTTATTAAGGGCTTCCCATTTGTATACTTTTTGTTTGCCAGTAATTACATATCTCGTGTCCGCCGAGACCGTAGTCGCATCGCCCGGGCCCACCGTCAATTCAGTAGTACTAACGAATCCAGTAATTATCATCGTCACCGTTCCCGGATTTTTATTAGAACCAGTTCGAAAAGTAAAACCGCAACCCACCATCGCTGGTGTCCATGTGGTTCCTACTCCAGTCAGCTTCGTGCCGCTTTGCGTGGCGGTACCGAAACAATATCTGTTTGGCGTACCTGCATTCGCCTCAGCCGCAGTGCTACCATCGTCTCTATAAACCAAACTGCTCGCATCAAAGTGAGCCACAAGCCCCGGGATATCATCTACTTTAGTTATAGCCGGGGTGATTACTAGTAATTTTTCCCTAAAATTATCCAATGTATAGGTAGAATCAGCCACTATTCTAATAGCCATTCCCCCTGCTCCACCCGGTTTTCCCCTAGTCGGATCATCAGGAACCCACCGCTGAAACGCCTTTGACGTATTACTATTTAAAGTTTGTCCCGCAGCTCCGAATTCTCCATAATTTCCCCCTTTTCCCCCATAAGAAAAACGATGAACGTCTGCTCCTTTAAAGAAAATTTTTCCAATATTTCCAATACCTATCAATTCATAACCTCCACACGAAGGGCCAGTAATAGTATAGTCAGCTTTGGCTTCAGGATCCCAACCCCAAACTTCGGCTACGGCTCCTGCATTCTTAGGGTGCCATTGTTTCCCTCCATCAACACGTCTAAACCCGGCCCCTCCTCCACCGGCCCCCCCATGATGAACGCCAAGAAAACTGTTAGATCGAAAATGATGTATGTCCGTGGACACCTTTGGATTGGTGATATCGCTGTAAGTTTTATCTGTGAACTTAATATCTCCCGTCGCAGGATCAACCTGTAATGTGTCCGAATCGCGCGCGAAAAGACTCCCACTAGTTTTCCACGTACTCATCGCCTGCCACACAACCTCACCATACGTTCGGCGGCCGTCGTTATGTCCCGGGTCCCCACTTTTATCCCATTGTGCGTCCTTCGAGACCGCCTTTATGCTCTGGGCCGCACTAAAGATTTTTTCTATGAGATATCTATCACCAGCACCGCCTCCTCCCCCTCCACCATAAATTTTGGCAGTATAATCTTTTCTTATTGTAAACTTAGCTATATCCGGATGCGATATATAAATACCATCTCCAGCGTCCCCCCCAACTTGCGAATCAACTGTATCACCAATAGATAAATAACTAGAAAAATCTTTGGCATCAATTTTATTAGTTACCACCGTATATCCTCCGTCTCCCCCCTTGCCTCCGCCTCCTACCGCCGCCGAATTAGGCCCCATTATCAACACTGAAGGGGTTTCGGCAAGAGGTTTTTGCAAATTAGGATCAGCACCAGCTCCAGCGTCAGCCACATCTACTACACCTGTTATTAATTGGTCTCCGGTTGTAATGGCAGGAAGAGCTTTCCCAGCATAAGGAGCTGTGTCCCCTTCTGTGCCGTCACTTCCCACTCGATAATCTTGAGACAATATCCACTGAACCCCGCTAAAACGGTCCGCATAAGTTCCCGTATCAAAGCCCCTACTCTCAAGCTCGCTTCTAAACAAACCGCTTAAGTTTATATTTGTAGAATCATACTCTAAATCTATTTGGAAAGCAGATTTATCTGGGGTAGGAATAGCGGTGCGTGCCACAGTATAATCCGTAGAGGTTGTACTAAGTCCCGTCTGAACATGAGCTGAAATAGCGCTAGAATTTAAATCATTGACACCGCTAGCATAAACATACATAGAACCAGTAACATTTTCCGTATAAGCAGGATCAACCGATCCCCACGGAACGTATTCCGAACGCATCCTATAATAATAATCTTCGTTAAAATTAAGGCCATTATTATTAAAAAAACTATTTTGGCGTACCCCTGTATTTTGGGGGTATGGCAAGTTTCTGTATTCTTTAGGAATCGCTGCACTACCCATCAGACTCGGAGGAACAAGAAGGCCTGTATAAAGATATGTATGCATCTCAGGAGGCGCATCGCCTCGATCCGTTGGATCCGGAAAACGACAAGGTCCCGGATTTGTTGTTAGTTCCCGTAGCCCTATAGGAAAACCAGTAAGAAGGTTATAATCCTCAATCGCCGGATCGTAGGTTGCAGCTGTTATACCTGTAGGATCAGCCCACGACGAATCTTGGGTCCACTGAACGGAATAACGCGTCAAATCATGACCTGTCGCCGGATGTTCCCACGACAACAAATGGGTTGGTAACCCTTCACTATCATAATAGCCCGTCTGTATTAAAAATTTATGTGAATGCATAGGGGTTTGGCCATCATCCCCTTTATAAGGATTAACGTCCCAACCTGTGACATGTCCCGTAATACCTAGTTTGATGCTTCCGCTAGGATCAGGTTGCCCAGTATCTTCCGCTATACTATGTAAATTTAATTGCGCGGTGTAAATCCCCCCGTGTGATCCAGCTCCATCCGCCCAACCTGTTACATTGCCTCCAAGCCCCTTAAAATAAAATGGAATAAAATTAGAACGCCCCGGCTTTGTTATAATAGGATCGCTATACGTCCCCGAAATGAACTCGAAGGGCGCTTGCGCATCTACGCCTTTCTCCACCCATGGACTCTCGATATCAGCGACTGTGCGAAGAGTTGAATTGCCGCTATTAGTTAAATAAAATCCAGTTCTAAGAACTTGTCCCGTAATAGCATAGACGTCCAACCCCGTATTAGACACAAAATCCAACTCTTCCGCTCTTTGAGATGGGGAAACCGAACCGGGCGCCCCCTCGCCGGGGCCAGTCGCAGTCTCTAGAACCGGCCTATTGACCACAGTCACCAAAGTTAAAAACTCTGTGGATAAACTTAGATAATCGATGGGAAATTCTCGCAACTGCACTGTTATATCGTTATTATCCTTAAAGTGTACGGTATGATTCCACGAAGTTGCCAAAAAAACCTTGTCAGTAAAATTGTAAGGAGCGGGAACAGTAAACCGAAAAATGCTGGTACCTTTATGGTGTTCTAGAAAATGAACCATTGCCTGCGCTTCCTTGTCGCTACGCCCTTTAAAATTAATTGAAAAATTTAAAAGGTTTTTATGTAACGACTCACTAAATCTAACAGCAAAATCATTTTTCAGGTTTTGTTTGGTAAAAATAGGATTTTGGGGTATTTCAAGATTTTGATTTACATCAAAATAAAATTTGTCCTTAACCCACAAAGAGTCCACTCCGGTGGGCGAATTTTCCCGTGTTCCTACCACTTCGTTAACGCCTGTGAAATAATACCATCCACTTTGAGCCTGTACTAAGTCTAGGAAATCGTCACTTTTCCTCAAAAAGGTTATATCATGTTCAGAATATGTTTGATCATTCTCATAACCCCCCCTTGTATTACTATACGGTATATAAAGTTGCTGCCAGTCAGTCAGAGAAGCTGTTTCGTTAAAAAAAGTTGTAGAAACTGTATTAACATCAGGGGCCTCGTAATTATGATTAAAACTTTCAACGAAAAACTCGCCACTGTGGTTATAAGGGGGAAACGGGGTCCAACTAATTCCAGTGTAACCGCCATAAGGCCTATTACCTTTATTGAAGGAATCTTCAAGCATATGTAATAGTGCTTTGGTTTCCTTGTCTGTTCTTTTTGCAAAGGTGACATTAAACTCAGCGCGTACAGCATTTTCGCTTTTATTTATAGTGGTATAATATCCATCACCATATTCGGCGGAATACTGAAGGCCTTGATAGTCAACAGTGGCCCCATAAGAAGGCTGAAAAAAGAACCCTGTCGTCCATTCTGTGCTACCAGCAGCAGGTCTGTTGCTAGCTGTAGCGGTGGTGGCTGCAACGCCACTATAATAATAATGACCCGACTCAGCCTGAGTACACGGATAACTAACGCTCGACTCATCATAGCCACTATAATAAACAACATCATAGGTATCATACCGGCTCCCCATCTCAAAAGCCGGAATCCCAACAATATTGGTGACACCTGAATTAATTATCATATTACTTGTTTACCCGTTAAATAATCCTGCGACAAAGAAATACTACCCGCCATATATGTTCCTTCAGACGCAGAAATATTCTGTGAAAACACCTGCCCCGTACACCCAAAACGCCCAAGAGGAGAAGCTCCCGCCTCATTATAAACGTTATACACATATATATCAGCGGTTGCAGCGTATCCAGTAGTGGTAACCACTGTGCCCAAATCCTCCCCTCTTACATCCATATTTATCCTAACGTTTTCTTTGGTAACCCGGGACGGTAATTCATTACCAATTGTAACCATTGGGTTACGGTCACACTGAACAGAATAACTAAAACCTAATTTATGATTAATACCAATATCGCTACCTGCCATATAGGTTTGAGCACCATGAGCAATTTTAGTGGGAGAGCTTGGTGTGTCCCTTAATGCCATATCGCTTCTACCTTCCGCCTGAACAACCTTTAATTCTCCATAAATATCCATTGAAGATCGTACTAAAATAGGCCTAAACGGATCTACAGAAAATTCCATTCCCTTGAGATAACCGCTTTCGAACTCTACCCCCCCTAAATTGCCCCGCAGCGGCTCCCCAGTTCTTTCTACGTTTGTAAGAGGGTTTAAAAAATCATGCAAAGGCCCCGTCAAATAATGACTAAAAGAAAGACTCCCACGCAAAGGAGCGGAAGACACATAACGCAAAACACTACCCGTTATATTTTCTATGGGCGTTAGAGAGGCCTCTACACCCAGCTCCGCACTTTCAGCCAAAATGCTTTGGCCTTCTATCTCAAGTAAAGCTTTTTCATATTTTATAAACTTGGGCAGCTTTTTCATATTTTATAAACTTGGGCATTTATTCTTTGAATTTAGCTCCATATATAGCCCATGACCATAAAGTGTCCGTATCCTCAAGGTCAA
>Ga0207984_1000884_pt1 | contig 16385 bp, 26 predicted proteins | sample ETNtaG_30_FD_185760 | JGI IMG/M metagenome (GOLD analysis project Ga0207984, IMG submission 185760) | Marine microbial and viral communities from oxygen minimum zone, Eastern Pacific Ocean - ETNP201306PF43B (SPAdes) (version 2) | ecosystem: Environmental > Aquatic > Marine > Oceanic ...
ATTGTACCCATTTGAACGATGAGAATTGATATAATCCCCATCTTGGACATTCAACTCATCATACATCAACGGATTAACCAAATCTCCCGAACTGAACGAATCGCCTATTACTGGACAATCCACATATGGAGCCCAATGATTAGTCGTACCAGAAACTTCCCAAAATGGTACTTTATAGATCCCGCCAGCATATGAAAACATTATATCTCTAAACTCATTATCATTACTAACTTTTCCAGTTTGTAAAAATTCCATCAAGTGCACTGCATCAGCACCACTCTCCACAGATGTTGGTAGTTCAGTACTGGATTCTATCAACAAACGTATTGCATTCGGTGTTTGTTGTCTTATCTGTGCATAATAGACCCCAACTCTTGATTGAATCGTATCATCAAACTGTACGCCCTTGCTAGGTACATATATATGATCCACTGGTATACTATTCTGCTGGCCCAAATCTTCTATATTTTGACCTAAGAGATCTTGGGTCACACCCATTAACAGTACTTCAAACTGATTCATAGAAATCTCATTCCATGCACTATAATCCTCACCAATATCATTAAGCATACTCTCAAGCATTTCAAGACCACCTCTTTTCATAATAGTTTCAACGCCATCATACCAACTTCTAATAATATAAGCTTTGGTCTTTTTAGATATTGGAATGGCAGTATATCTTCTACCTATTCTTGAGCCCACTCCATAATGCAAATGTTGCCAAATTTCTGTAGTAAATGGTGTTTTATCTCCTTCAACAACTCCCTCTTTAAAATCGGAAACTGCACCATACTCTTTGAAACTCTTTTGGCCCCAATTTGTATTAACTGCCTCATAAGCAAGTTTGAGATTCTCCACGCCTTCATCTGTATTTGCAAATTTATCAATTACATCCTCAACAATTTTGAATTTCAACCTATGAGCATCAAGCATAATATGCTTCAATCTACGTCTATGGCTTTCTGGATCACTGGTTCTACTGGTCTGGAAATATAATTTTGATAGACTGAACCACCTACGACCTTGAGTATCCAATTTAGTCCAAAGATCTGCTTCGGATGTTAACACAGGATACCCACGCAACACCATTATTACTCCACCTCTAGTTGCGACTCCACCAGAGGCCAACGAATTTAACTGATCTCTAGGATCTGTCATCACAGAAATTTGCTTTGCAGTATTCTGAATTCTAAGTAACTTAGGAGCTCCAGCAGCATCGGTTATATGTATGGCATACATAGGATCATTACTATGACCCTGCACACGCTCAAGCATCTTAGAACTTATGGGAAAGTGACTATTTATATGAAATACATACTTATCAGTTTTAAGAGTTTCTTCGGTTAGATGTGCTTTGAATGATTTCATTTTTTCTTTAACCTACTTTTTTCTCGGCGTCCTCGATTTTTAGATTGATCCTCGAAGCCGACTATTTTTCCATCTTTATGTGATGCATCAAGTTTATCGCCATTACCATAGGTGCCCTTCTTACGATTATAACGATTCAATTCTGCACGATACTTTTTCATCTTAGCCGATGATTGAAATTTCTCGTACTCTTTTTTATAATCTCTTTTGGGCTTTTCATCTTCTGGAGTTTCTTCGTCTTCAGAATGTTGTTTGAATGTCTTCATTTTCTCTTTATTATAGAATATTTAGTTTTTGGATTGACTGGCTTTCTTTCCTTATCAACATTGTCTGTCAGCCACCAAAATTTTCTCTTGTCTTTTTTCGGTTCCACTTCTTTTTTGACACTTTCATTGGTATCACCACCGCCCCAAAAATGTTGGGTTTCCTTAGTTCTTGGTACATTGTCCTTTATCCAATCCAGAACCTGCTGATTAACTTCACCCTGATCATAGAACGGCTGTCCTTCACGCTTCAATGTAATGTAAGTAAAATCCTTGATTATAGGAAATGCTGGCTTCTTTAGAAATACTCCACCTAGACCAGTATCCAACTCAGAATCATCAACTCTCCTACCATGGCGTGTACCTCTCTCATCTTCTGGATCTGTATAGAAAATGGTATTTTCCTTATTGTTCAATATTACATGAACTCCGCCATCTAGTCCTAAAACACCCTTACTTCGTATCAGTTGATACATGGTATTCGCAGCACCTTCATGGGTTTTCAATAGGATGTCATCAGGTACAACACGCGATCGCGATTGATTTCTTTCGACCGCAACGTGGTAGTTTGTCAATACCCATACAACATGAACATTTCTAGCATCATACCCTGCCTTAGCCAAATCTGGCAAGACTTCTTCAATATCATCCATGTCCTTCAGCGTTACATCAAACAGTATATTGGGTAAGTGCCTTGCATTCAAATCTTTCAATAAAAGATCCAAAGATTTGTTCTTAACACCTAATTTTTTAACTGCCATATGTAATGCAAACACATGCTCAGGATTTTTCAAGTCAAGATCACCCAATAAACGACCTTTCTTGTCTAAATATTTTTTATTTACATTTCCTTCCCAATCAGTAGAATCTCTCTGTATCCTAGAAATTTCCATGAATGCACGCTTCCACTCATCAACATCGCGAACCTTGAACTTAGAAATTTCCATGAAATTTTTCTGTGCGAATCCTTTACCAGAACCCGCACCACCTGCCATAAATACAATCTGACCGTACTTCTTTCCTTGATTGAAAAGTATCTGCTTCTCTATTAAAAAATCCTCGAAAGTTTTCATTCCATTCTTCCTTAATCGTGACGTTTTCCGCCCCTAGTTTCAGACGGTTCTGGTACTTTATCTGCACCCTCGTCCTCTAGGAACAAGTGACGCAATGATTGTTTTTGCTTTTTATTCCTTCTTTCCATAGCATCATGGTAATTGTCCTCATCGTCATAAATGAATTGGAGCTCTTGGTGCTCTATAAATTCATATATCCTATCGGGATGCGTACTAAATCCCATCCATGTCATAACATCGATGCCAAATCCCAATTGAATATTAGTAATACGAGAACACAAACCTAACAACTCCCCATCAATACCATGAAACAACCCGCCGCCAGAATTACCGAATATAGACGGTGCATTATACATTAAATAACTTTTCTGATCTATCATTTCTCTCAGATAGGTTAGTTCACCCTTATTTGCAAATGGATCATGCAATAAACTACAACCACTTGTCCAAACCTCATCAAATAGTTTTAGATCTTCAATCTGATTCTCTGGATAAAGGGTAGAAACGTAATCTAACGGCTTAATATTGGTGAGTCTAACTGCGGCGAGATCGTGATTCTTGTCATAGGCAATGATTTCAGCCTGAGTACTATTCGCTGAAGCTATTTTAGAACCTATATAGTCAAAAACCTCGACTGTAACTTCTTCTGTAACGTCCTTTTTAATTTCTCTTTTTAACAGAGAATCCCATTCAGATTTAACTGTAACTGCATCATTAATAACGTGTTCACAGGTTATTACAACATTAATAAATTCACCCGGCTTATCAGGATCTTCTTTACTATATACGACTACTCCACTACCACCAGCTTTTGCAGTTCGTACTCTAGTAACTGGATACAAAACCTTTTCATGCAATATCTCTTGATTCATTTTATAATCTCCCATGCAATTTTAACCATTATCCAATATAAAAAAAGGGTAATACTTAGTGCTAACCAGTACTTCCCCCACAAATATACAATAAAATAACGAAATTTCATATATCTATATAGTATAAATAAATCTTGAACTTTCTTACATATATTTATAAGCCACATCACCTACTCACATTTTTAAAGTACCTTTACCATTGCAATTGAACCACTGCCTATTTGCCACTTCCTTTTGGTTTCTGGTATGTATAATTCAACAATATCATCAGCATCATCAAACCAAATTCTTTTTACGAACCCTTCTTTGTATTGACTCAACCCTAAGATACCCACTCTCTGCTTTTTAATCTTTGCATTGTTCAACACATCCAAACTAACCATTAGACCACCCCCGTGCTAATCAAACGACTTTAGTAAGCGTATTAGAAAAACCCTAATTTCCGAAAAAAGAATCTTCCAGTAACTGTATGACATACAACATATGTATTTATAATTCTATAGATATCCATTCTTCTTTGCAAATCTATAGAATTTTCTAACTTTCAAAGTTTTCTTTCTTAATTTTTTCATTCTTTTTTTCTGACCTTTTTTCTCCGTAATGGGAATTATTTCATCTAATTTTTCAACAATCGTATCACAACTTTTTTTGATTCCAGTATCTGCAGACAACAAAATTTCATTAAATATAATTGGCATTACCTTCTCCATACAGTTTCTTTGAGTCCGGCACATTCTTTTACATTCCTTCTAAAGAATCCATTATGTATCCGAACACTTTTATGATTCACTGTCACACCTACTTTTGCATATTCGATCACTACATTATCTAATCTGGTGAGTCCATTCAATACAATACCTTCCCAATCACCTATATGCGGTTTTTTCACTTGATCTGTTGTAAATCGGATAGGTGTTTTCATCGTTCCACTTCCTATACAAAATGCATCATTTGTAATAATCAATTTTCCTTTAGTTTCACATTCACCATAGACAACAGAACCACTTTCTATTCTTAAATATGCACCTTTCAATATCCTGACTGTACCACGCAATCTTGTTGCATCTGTCTTTTTTATATATACATCTTCTATATAATCACCTTGCAATACACGATACTTCCCCTCTGCCTGGCCAGGATTCTCAATAATATTATATGCAGTCATCTGGAATTCATCACAACCACACAACAACAACCATACCATCACAAAATATTTCATTATTTTTTCACTTGTCTAAGATATTCTCTAAGCACCACCCCCAATTTACCACCAACCAAAGGTGATACTAATTTTAATTTTTTTACAGCTTCGTATCTTTCTCGTCTGGTAAGCCTTCTTTGCATTCTAACTGCCTTTCCAGTTTATCTATCGTTTCGTTTGCCTTCTTTAATTTTCTTTCTAATTCCAACTCCTTCCGTTGTCTATATGCAATTTCTTCTTCAAAGGTGACTGCCTGTTCCTTAACTAATCCACTCTCTGCAAAATCACAACTAACTACCACCAAACAAACAAAGATTAACCACATTATAAAACAGATGCCTTTAATCACTAGCGTTCTCCAGTAAAGTATTATCTTGTTCTGCATTGTTGAACCAGAAATCGATCACTTTTGACCAACTTCCAACGAATGCACCTATAAGTACCAAAAGCACTTCTTTCCAACCTTCACTGATATCCTTACCTAATGCGACAAACAACATCATTAGTGCCAGAATCATCGCAAAAATGGCTATTATGGATATGGTCGAATACCACTTTCTCTGACTTCTATACATAATCAACTTCAAAAGTTCCTCATTTATTGCTTGTTCATTCTGTTCTTCCAATTCTTCCATACTAACTTCACCTTCTGCCTTTCTTCTTAATCGCCTCTCCCTCGCCGATTCCTCCCGCGAGGCCGATTCCCCCTCTGACTTCGGAATTCCTGTATCATCCTCTGTCTGTCTTCGGGAGATGCGTTCTGAAACTGTTCTATCTGTGCCTGCCATTGTTCACCACCTCTCATTCTTCCGCTACGAGTTCCTTGTCGTACTCTTTGAGTCGTTTCTGTACCTTTAGTTCCTTTATCTGCAGTTCCTTTTGTTGTCGAACTACTCCCTCGCGACACAGAACCTGTTCTTTTTCTCGATGATCCAACATTAAGTAACCCAAAACTTTGGGCACGAAATTCCCTATTATCATCTAATCGAACCATCCCTCTATCAATTTTTTGAACAATATTATCACCAATGGAGTCACCAACGCCAACAAAATAATCTCTACCATTTCTTGTTTCCCTCACATATGCTTTAACATAATCTTCACTTATTACAGTTGCAATCAATTCATACTTCGGAGATCTATCTGGTACAGTCCACCCCAAGGGCCTGAATAAATTATTGCTAGCAATTGGTTTATAATATTCATATCCAACATCATCAAATTGATATGGTTGGACAGTTAGCAAACTAACAATCAGGTAAAGATGGATCATAATCAAGTATCAACTCCTTATTCACTCTTATAGGATTGTTTTTTATATAATCAGACCAACCATCGGCCCATACTCTCTCTTTAGATACAAACACTTCTGTGATTGAAGAAAGTGCTTCAGAATGAGTAGTATTTGGAAATTCCTTCATAAGATCATTCATCAACCCTTCATATGCGTTAAATGTTGGTGCATCATACATTTCATCTGCATACAACCAAGTTAAAAAATATGATGTATCAACTGTTATATTTGGATTATCATCTACTCTCTTTTCGATGAAATCCTTTCTTGCATCTGCTTCGTTGTAATATACTGGCATTTTATCCCCCTATCCAAGTAAATATTTCTCTTAGTCCTACAATGGCACAAAACCATTGAAATGTACAAAATGTTAATATAGAAGCCCATACTAATACTTTAACTAAATCACCATCAAACATCATACTATTTCACATGCCCCACCTGCACATGCTAATTCTCCTTGCAAGTTTGTATTATCATCCATTTCTAAAACATTTTCAAGATTGATCTCTTGTACATATTTAGAAAACCTTTGATACTCATTTTCATCTATATCTTCAAACGGTGCTTGTACATAGGTGCCTGTATCATATGGTAAAAATGACAGACCATTAAAAGAATCTTGATTATCCCACAACCACTCGCGTACTTCAGTCCAATCATTCTCCTGTATAGAGACTGTCGCAGAAACATTATGGGTATTCATCCCATATTGATGTCCTGGCTTGACCCAATTGGTGGTAAAGTACTTGACTCTGTTGAGAAATTCATCAACTTTTTCTGTTCTAATTTTGGCACGCACTGGAGCCTGTACTGGAACTGTGATGACCGCCCCAGGCCCGAATTTCTCATCTTCAACAAGTTCTGGTAATGTTTCCAATAGATATTGATAGATGGCTTCGTTTTTTCCAACCCGTATTCTCCTTTTATAGTAGTGATTATGCCATGCATGGATACCAGATGATGTGCCCAGAACAAGTGATCCTGTTCCCTCGGGCTTTATACAAGTCACTCGTTTTGCAGGATTTATACCAATCAATTTTGCAACACGCTCATTCTCTTTTACCGCCTCAGATGCCGCTTCGACAAAATCAAACTCACTTTCATCTATAGATGCAATACCTGTAAGAGACACGCCAAGAAGTGCTTCCTTTTCAGTTTGCTTTTTCCATTGGGCCCTTAAATAATGAAAATCAGTATATGATGCCTGCAAAGTACCCAAGAAAGCAGCTGCACGTGCACGTCTATTCAAATCCTCTTGCGATTCTAAATTAGACACATTAATAGATGTCAAATTACAGAATTGATATGGATTCAAACTAATCTCACAGCATGGATTTGACCCAAGTTCAACATTGTTAGTAAAGTACATGCCCGGCTCACCAGAACCAGAGTACTTTATAACATCCCATTTTGTATCAAACAGATCTTTAGTAATCAATGGTCGAGCAATAACAATTGAATTATTAGAACGTGCTCTCTCTGGATAGAAATAATACCACTCAAGTTTGCCAGTTTCTTTAAATTGTCTATATGTAGACTCATCTAAAAAAACATTTTCAGTCTTATAATATGTGTCACTATTGGTCTTATAATTTTTCCAAACACTAACTCTGATATTATATACGCCATCCTCAGCTGAAAGAACTTCTTCCTCTAATACATCATAGACTGATTTACAGCCCATCATTTCTTCATCATCTATACTAAACAATGAAATAAGTGCACTCCTACGAATTCCACCAGCAAGTACTGCATCTGCTATGATACATTGAATATCATGACATTCAAGTGGAGTAAGCTTCTCACCATCTTTTTTATTATCCAGCATTGTCTGAATCTGGTTCAATGATTTCTTCAAAGGTTCTGAGCCAGGGGCTTTACCGCCACTTATAACCAATCGTGCACCTTTCTCTCGAATTGACCTATAATCAAATAATGGAAGTGATCTATCATCAAAATATGCTCTCATTAGAACTTTGATTGCATCAGCCCAACCTTCAATACTATCTTGTATTAAATACCTACGAGATTTGATAGGCTTCCTAATTTCTGGTAACTTGTCTACATGATGCCTCTGGACACTATATCCCACTCCCGCCCCCGATAGGAGTAGGAACATTGTTTCAGAAAACGCCAATATATCCTGTACTGGTAAGTATGAACAATTGAACATTCGCGAAGGATTTACACCTATTGCATCTCCTGCGAATTGCATTGACCTCATAGATGGAATAACATTCTTTTTATAAACATCTTTATAAATATCCTCAATTCCACCTTTCAAATCTGGATATCTATCCAAATGCATTTCTTTATTTCTATCAACCGTTTCTTTGTATGTTTCTCTCCTGTTCTTCTCAGGCAAATACTTAGCGTATTTCATATGATGTATCAAATCACTAAGTATTGCTAAATTCTTCTCCATTTCTAATCTCCCTTACCCATAAATATCTTCCCAATTTCTCATATCATCCCATTTTCCAACTGGATATAATAATCCAAGCCTACTGAATATCATTCTACCGCTATTGCTGCCTGGAACCTCAACACCCTCAAAGGTGAATGGTACATCCATCTTTTTAACGTGTTGTGACCAACCTTGTGCAATCTTACCTAGTGATACTTTTTTATATCTTTCAAAAATAACAGGGCTGTCTGGATTATAAGCTCCACCTATCACCCAAGTCTCATCTCCTGTATATTCTCCAACGCGAACTACAATAGCGTCCTGTTTATTATCTTTTGCAAGTTTGTTTGCAAGTTCCCAAAACTTTTCAGCAGGCACCTCATCTGTCCTCACAACTAAGTAAGACCTTTCAATTGCATCCACTAATTTATCTTCTGGGCACTGATCGTATGACGTACCTTCTATGCTACATTCACGCCAATGACCAACTAATTGATAAGGGCCGAGCTTTACTTTATTCCACTCACCCCTCAATACTCTATTTCTCTTTATATTTTCTGATTTATTATATTCTGCTCTATATGCTGTTATCATCACAAAATCGTTCTTTTCGGCATCAACCCTTTGTAATAATCGTGAAAGTCCTGCTTCTGTAATCAGATTTACATTAGCACTGTCTCTACCATAATCATCCATATGAGATGAACCAATATGTGATATATCAGTATAATCTATAAAACCCTTCATTTCATTCTCCTTAACAACGTTTCCAGTGATTAATTGAAGCTTTCGCACCCAAACCACTATGGGTATTTCTATTTATTAAATTTAGAATCTCTTTTGTATTCATTCCCAATAAAAAAATCTCATTAATATCTTTTTTTTCAATGGTATCTGGCCAGACAAAAATATCATGACCCAAATCCACCACTGATTCCATTCTATTCACTATTTCTCTATTCCTACATTCATTATCATAAACAAAAGTTAATCCGCTATGAAAAATGTCAGAAGCAATAGTGCAATCAGAGCCAGCCATACCGATACTATTAGGAAGAAACATACTATCAAAAGGGCCCTCAAGAATGTAAACCCTTTTACTAGTATCCACCTTATCCATGCCGTAGATTTTAGGAAAATCTTCCCTAATTTTGATCGTAATGTATCTAAGTCCTTTTCCATTTAGATTTCTCCCTTGTAATGCAACGAGATTTTTATTTCTAGCATAAAATGGAATAATAATACGACCTTCAGAAGCAAGAGTATCATGTTTTTTGGGAAGGAGCTTATTTACAAGTTCTTTAAAATCGTCTGTATAATAGAGCTCATCAAGATTTGGTATTTTTCTACTTTGTAAGTACTTCTTAGCCACGTGCGAATCATCTAAGTTATTAATCGGTATTACATCACCTGTAGTAATATAATCATCCAACTCGTTAGTGTTGAAAATTGGTTGCTCGAATTTAAATTTTGGTTTTTGGTAATTTGAAAAGCCGTTTTCTCCAGAACGAAATCTCTCCATTATATATTCTTTGTGTAACTCAGGATCAAATTCTTTGATAAAAGTTGATGCTGTTTTACCTATACCACAATTATGACATTTATAAAACATATCATTATTCTTTCGATAAAAAAATCCACGAGCCTTATTTGGATTCCTCTTTGAATCACCACAAAAGGGGCATCTAAATTGGAATAGATAATCACCCTTTGATTGGAACTTACTAAGACGTGCGGACAGTGTATTTATGTATTTAATATCAGTATGTATCATACCTATATTATACCATAAAAATACTAGTTTGTCAAGGCTTATTTACTTTACCAGTTGAAAAACAGATAAAATAGCACTTGCAACTGCAGGTATGCTAGCACCAAATATAATGATTTTCCAAGAGATTTTTAAAGTGGTTTCGATTTCTTTAAGTCTAAGATCAATGTGATGTAGATGATTATCACGCATCTCACCTACCGTTTCAGTAATTTTATCAACCCTGTCACTAAGTGAACTTAAACGCTCCGCTAAAACTTTACTAAACTCTATTTTTTCTTGCTCCGATGGCATTTAATTTACCTGACCCGATTACTTTTTAGATTTCTTTTTCTTTTTGCGTTTTAACTTTTTCTTCTTTTTGTCAAAAAGTATTTTATCATAACCTTGTCGGCCAGAAATATCTGCACTACTCAATCCTGCAGTACCAGACGGAGTACTACCCGTATTTGTAACAGGGGCAGATTCCACAAGATCATCCCAAAAAAACTTTAAAAATGTAGTTTCTTTTAAAACTTCTATTTCACCGTCATTATACTTTTCTTTTAAGAGTAGATAACTCGCAGCAACTACACTACCTATACTCTTACCGACAAGTGGAACTTTATGAATAACCTTTTTTAAATTCCAGACCATTCTCTCAAAATAACCATATGCTGCCTTTTCCTCAGAAGTTTTTAAGTCCTTCTGCTTCTTGAGAATATTTCCCTTTTCGTCAATTATTCCCAAACCAAAGGCTTTGGTTTTCTTGAAAGGCATAACCAATGCTTTAATGAATCTGTATACTAGATAATAGTCAACTAATCCCATCTACTTTTCTCAACCTGTTTGCTATTAATGTATCTATTGGTATATCTACAGTATTTATCTTATTCTCTTTTTCAGCAATTCCATAGATAATTTCTGGGAGTCTATCGATCCATACCAAAAAAGTTTTCAATTGCGACCAATATTCTTCTTCGAGCTTGAAGAATAGTATTTTTGTTCCTGCATCATTACCAAAAATATTGTAGATAGAAAGTATGTGATTTATTATCAGTCCTTCCTTCAATTCACCCTTGCTGGTAAATCTATTTAGTAAGCGTTTGATATATTTAATGTGATTAAGATCTTCATAGAAGTCATCTAGTCCTGTACAGGAAGGATTATCGTAATTCTTCGCTGCGTACAAGAAAAAATTGTCATCATTAATCACATCAAACATAACAAACCTTTATTCTAATTATTCGGGAAATTCGTCTATAGACCCTTCTGCTTCACCTGTAATTGAACTCATTGCTATCAATGTTTCATATTGAATCCGACCAGCACGACCGCCTGTTCCAACAGTTCTCTTAACCCAGCCTGGATGTTGAACAGTTGCAGGTGAGCCAGAACCCAACGTCGCCACAGCTGTTGCTGTAACACCAGTAAGAGTACTATTTCCAGAACCGTCAGCTGTAATGTCAACTGCAGTTCCTTCTCTTGCTAATTCTGCACCTGTTGCTAACTTAATATTATTAGCATCCACAAAAATCACATAATAAGTTCCTGCAGATAGTCCTGTAGGAAGTGTATTACTACTAGCCAAAGTTACTTCATCACCAGTTTCCATTTTATGTCCAGTAACCGTAATTTGATCCGTTGCTGGATCAACTGCACTAGCACCATCAAAAATTTTTGCTACAGGTGCTGCAATCGCAAGTGCCGGTGCAGGATCATAACTTGCTCCCTGATTTGTTATAGTAATTGATGTAACTTTTCCTGTTGTTGCACTAACAACCGCAGTACCAGCTCCAGCACCAGATGCGACAGTAACGGTTGGTGCAGATGCATATCCAGTTCCGCCACTATCTACAGACATTGAAACAATAATACCTTCACCACCTGTCGTTTCAGCAGTAGTAACTCCAAAAATAGCATTAGAATCTGAAACTCCCAAATGCCTTGGAGTTTCTCTTTTTGTTACTGTTAAATTTGTATCAGTAGAACCTGCATAATTCTCTGTTAACGTTAACGATGATGCTGATTCTACAGATTTTATTCGATATGGTACAGAAGCAATTATCATCAAATCCCCAACATCTATTTGACCAGCTGTCAAAAAGGCTGTAGAACTACTCCCTTCCCCAACTATTGCACTACCATTGTCTACATCCACATTTCCTGTGATAGCAGCAGAATCTGCATTTCCCCATAAACTCATAATTGTTCTCCTTTTGTTTATTTATCTGTAAGTTTTTCTTTCTTTGTTTGGATTCGTTTCAACGTATCTTTATAGGTTTTTGATCGGCCGTCAAGACCTTCCCCATTTTTACGCTTCTGACCATCCCCAATTCTTTGTACTGTTTGTTTAAATTCTTTAGTACGACCATCCACTTTATCAACGGCCACTTCTGGTTCTGGTTCTGGAACCTCTCCAGTAGGATTAGTTCCACTTATTATACGCCGAACTCTATCAACCAAACCAACATCAGTTTCCATTTTCATTTTGAACTCCTAAAAATTCTTTGACTGTTTTTGTTAATTCCTTATTTCTCTTTTTCTTTGTTTTCTGATTATTTTCAATAACTAAATCCCATTTATCCCAATCATTCAAAGAATTTTCTATAATGTGCTTATTATCATCAGCATCTGATCGATTTATTCGTATCAACTTACCATTACAGTCAAGAATCCTTTGTGCTTCATTTGGAAATCTCACATCATCAATAATCCAATAATCTGTAGCCCAAGTGAACTCGTTCATGATCTTTTCATTCTCACAACCAAAAAGGGAATTTACCCAAACATTCTCATCGCCACAATCTCTAGCTGTAGTACCAATCGTTTGAAGAATTTCACGATAATTAGATAAAATCAATCCACTATTAGACTTCCTAGTATGAATATATATTGGAACGTTGTCTCTTTTATCCTTTTGAATTTCTTTTATATTGGTTCTATATAATTTAGAAACAATTTCATATATTGGACTTGCAAAGCTCTTGACCTCGCAAGTCTTTCCATCTTCTTCCAATACCTCTTTGAAGATTTTTGCCACTCTGGACTTGCCAGACCTGATCTTTCCACTTAACCCGATAACCATAATCACTCCATTTTCTATTGATTCGTAACCTACACCTACGATTTAGGTTACTATGCACTAATCAGTTTCTTTCTTTGCTTTCCAATTTTTATCAACATAATTATAAAAAGCTTTACGCTTTTCGCCAGTCAACTGGTCTGGCTCTGTTACACCAAATTTCTTCAAGGCCTTCCTAAAAAATTCTTGATATTTGGTATCCTTTTCCTCTAAGGGAGTTCCATCTTGAGTAACTTCTTCATAGTCCTTAACTTTCTTTTTCTTTTTATCAGACCATTTTTCATCAACCATTCCAGTTTCTTCAAAAAATGTCTTGAAAGATTTATAAGTTTTCTTCTTATTGGTTTCCATTTGTTTAGCCCCTTTTGTTATTGGTTTGGATTCCGTAATATTCATCCATTTTCTAAGATCGTCATACATTTTCTTTTTATCGGAATCTGACATATTGGGTATACCTGTTTTAAAACTGTCAAAATCCCCATCTACAGCTACCTTCCTTAATTTGGATGCTGACATCCCTTCCACGCCCTGTGCATCTGGATCTCTTTCACCTGCAGATACGATTTCTACTCCATCAGAAAATTCATAGAAACCATGTACTGCTTTCTTCCCATTATATTTATTCAAAAGTCTATCGAATTCTGAAATTCTATCCGAACCAACTACCATCATCACCTTATCATATCCAGCATCATATAATTTAGTCAATACATGAATTGCTGATTTACACTTTTTATTGGATATGATATTCTCAACATATTTAGGAAAGGCCTTTTTCATATGACCAAATTTTACTTTATGGGGCAATGGATCTTTATCTGTACTTTGCGACCAACTAGGATAGATATAAAAATCTGCATCATTATTACTAGCAACACTCTCAACTTTCTTGATCAATTTTTCATGACCTATAGTTGGAGGGTTGAATCTACCAAAAGAAAATACTGCAGTTTTCATCTAAAAAACCTCTTTATTCTAGTTCTTAAAAAACCTATCATAAAAAATACGTCATACAAAACACACAAAAAACATTTAAAAAACCATAATCCTAATCTAGTTCGTAAAAGTACATAATCAATAAATCTCATTTATTTTCCTATACCAGAATAGGTTTTGAGCCATTGTTCCCAACCATATGCATCTACGTTGTAGATTGCCTTGCACCTATTTGAGCCCGTCTGCACCAGCCCATCCAAATGGTAGCAGCCTGCTAAACTGATCCAACCACTTATCCCAACCATATGCATTTTGATTTTTAACCTGACCAGAAAGTTTTGACCAAGACTTGTAGATTGCACGAAACACACTTTGATCAATTCCAGTTTCCCTTTTCATATGCATAGCAAAACTCGTTTCATCATAATTCTCCATAGAATTTGAAAGTTGGTCTATTACATATTCTTTATTGGTAAATTTTTCAGTTAGTTCATTGACTAATTCCGTATACTTTTTCATCTCATTTTCTCCAATGATTTCGTAATTCTTTCAATACTATCAACCAACCCAGGCACACTTTTTGAAAATTTTTCTACATAACGCTCTGGATTATTAGCCCTTTCTAATGCAAGTTTCAAACCATCTAATGCATAATTTAATGCTTGGGCCCCTTCCTCTGGCTCAGTGTATTGTAATGCTGGCGTTCTCATCCCACGGCTGGATCTAAATTCACTATCTCCGTATAGTTCATTAAAAGTCTTCATTTGAGTCTCCTATTTATCCCAATTTTTAATACCATTGAAATTGTTATATGAAAATTCTAAACGGTCAACAAGTTTCACTGCATCACCCTTGATAGTATCAATCGCAACATAACCCTCGTCATTGACTATCTCATACCCACTATCCGTTCTTACAAACGTACTAGGAAACTTTTTAACACCCTTGTCTAATTTATTTATAATCATCATTTTTGCATCAATTAGATGATTATGTAACTCCAACGATGCCTTGATAACTGGCATCCAACCATTTACTTTCTTTATAAATTCATCTTTTTCTTTGTTCTTTTTGTCCTTTCCAGATTCACTTTTCACCTTTGGTAGAATCTTGGTTTCATAATATTCTTTAACATATTTTGGATAAACCATTGCATGCGTTCTGGTATTGGTTACTTTTTCACCAGCTCGTATTTTAGAGTTATTGTATGTTTTAATTGATGCTCCAATTACGCTGGAAGGTAAACTATTTTGATGTTCCAAGAATGCATCTAAGTCACCAGTAACTACCTTACGAAATGATTTTCCTGCTGCTGTCAAAACCTTAGTAATCTCATCAGTTTCCGATTTGGTCATTGTAACCGAACCAGAATAATCTTCATAATCAACATCCGAATACCATACTCTCGGCGTTTTCTTCAAATTAGAAACATCTGCACCAAATTTTGCACCCATATCTTCTAAAGAGTCGCCAGAATAGGTAGTATGGAAAACAATTCCTATTTCTGCTGTTTTTATTTTATCGTCAAGAGCCGATCCCACTGGAACAGCATATACGATTGTATTAGGTTGAAATATAGTATATTGCTTCCCATCTACCTTTACTGTTGAAAGATCTTCCTTAGTGAACATCATGTCACCTTGCAAGACCCCTATTATACCAAGCGTTTGAAGTTCCTCAAATGCGGTTTTTAGTTTGTCGGCTAGTCCACCTTTATAGCCCAACTTTGCGATGTCATTAACGGACTTGACTAACTTGGCATCTTTGTTAAACACTCCTTTTGTACCTACAAAAAACTTACCATCAGATGGATCTGTACCTACAAATAATGCAGGTGCACCATCAAATTTAACTGTAACTTTGACCTGACTAGCTGATTCACCAGATAACATATCTCTAAGAGACTGTAAGAAGTTGATCGCTTCCCTTGCACCATATGTACCGAAATTAAATATTTCATCTTCAATATGCTCTAAATGAAGATTCTTCTTCGGTGCTGATGATTCTTCTATGAAAAAGTTTTTGAAAGTTATCATCTATCCACCTATTTTAAGATGTACTGCAGAAAAATCAGCCATTGACATACCATAGAAAAACATTTTCCTAGCAACTTCGTTAGCCCCATAATTCTTT
>Ga0207984_1000885_pt1 | contig 16385 bp, 8 predicted proteins | sample ETNtaG_30_FD_185760 | JGI IMG/M metagenome (GOLD analysis project Ga0207984, IMG submission 185760) | Marine microbial and viral communities from oxygen minimum zone, Eastern Pacific Ocean - ETNP201306PF43B (SPAdes) (version 2) | ecosystem: Environmental > Aquatic > Marine > Oceanic ...
GCAATCGCTACCTCGGGGTCTTCCCGGCAGGCGGGCAGAAGATCAGAGTCGATGGCAACCTGGATGATTGGGACGATTTTGAGAAGACGGCCGCGGTAATCCATGAGTACGGATGCATGCCGTGGTGCGCGGGCATCGAAGGCAGGAACGACAATGCCTCTATAAAACTGATGACGGCAAACGATACGCTCTATCTGGCCGTGGAAGTGGAGGACGACTCAGTGTTCATCCCGGCACAGGAGGACAGAGCTTTTGCTGGTGATCGCCTGCAGGTATTCCTGGACGTGCGCGATCCGGACGACCCAGAGAATCCACTGAGCCATGGCAAATACGGCGGCGGGATCCATCGATTTACTGTAGCACCCCCTGCGAAAGCCAAACAGAAGGCAACTGCCTGGCCTTTGGACACCAGATGCGTCAGGACCGGGAAGGGCTACGTGCTGGAGATGGCTATTCCGCTTGCCGGAGCTCAAAAGAAGTCAGGCCGGTTTCAAAAGCCGTTTGGCTTCGAACTACTCGTGTCGGATGTCGACCTGAATGCTGACGGGGAATTCCTTCCGCGCATCCACTATGCATGGGGGCCAGGCACCGAGAAGGAACTCCTTCAGAACCCCGGCTTCTTCAACTGCGCCGACTACCTGCCGAACCGCCTGCCCGAGATCCGGGCGTCAGTGGATACGACACAGGCCAGAATAACAGTAGACGTTGAAAAGGAGCTCCAACCTTTCACCGGTTTCGGCGGCAACTACTTCCGCGATGGAGCCCTTGTGCACACCGGCGGCCGGGCAAGCAGGTTCGCACTCTCGGCTCCCACAACGCGCTTCGTTTCGCAACGCCTTAACAAGCGGTGGGTCAGGGCCAACCTGTATCTGTTTTCGTGGGAGTGGGAGAATGACAATGAAGATCCCGGCAAGACGGACCTGTCGCGTTTCAAAAGCACCAGAGGCCAACCGGATCATGATCCGCACAAAGATTCCGGCCCGCATTTCAAGAAACAGGTGGACAGCTATCTCAAGCTCCTCGGGCAGTTCGTGGATAAAAGCACGCGGCTTTGCGCGTACGTAGACAACTGGCCGCAGTGGCTGTTCCCCGACAAAAAGCAAGGCGGCATGATTCCACGCGATCTCTGGCCGGAAATGGCCGAGTGCCTCAGTTCCTACATGCTCTATGCCCGGAGCGAACACAAAATCGAATTCACCTGTTTCGCTTTCCGCCGTGCACGCTGGGGGCACCCGCGCTTTGCTGACGAGGAATACTCCGACGTCATCAAGTTCCTGGGCCAGTACTTCGAGAAACAGGGACTGAAAACAAAACTGCTCCTGTGCGATACCGACAGCGTGAACAATTTCCGCTGGTACGCCCGCATGGCAAACGACCCGGAATTGCTGAAGTACATCGCCGGGCTGGGACTGGAGACCTCAGGCCCGCTCGCTCCTCAAATGGCGAACTACCGACTGTGGAGCGACCTTGCCAGACACATGAATGTGCCGCTGATGATTACGGCTTTCGGCAGACCTTATACATCTGCGCCCACGTATCTGTTCGAGGAAGTGCGAATCTGGCAGCAGATGCTGAGCGAACTGCGGCCCGGCGCCGCCATGATTCGTCAGTTCGTTTCGGAAAAATCCAACAAGTGGCTCATGGTGCACGGCCAGGAGTTCGTCAAGGATCGCTACGGCATACCGGAGGTGAAGATCAGCTTCTTCTCTGATGCCGCTGAAGGCGTGCTGCCAACACAGCGTTTCTGGATCACAAAACAGTTCTGTGATCTGACGCCTGCAGGAAACGCGTTGCAGACCAGTTCCGATCATCCGCAAGTACTCGTAAGCGGATTCTCCGGAAAGCAGGGCTTCCGTAAGGTGTACACCATTCACGTGGCAAACATTGGCGCCGCCCGCAAGGCCGAGCTGATTGGTCTGCCCAGAATCAAAGAAATGCACATCGTCAGGACCACCGGCGGGGAAGGGGCACGCCGCGCAGACGACGTGAAGGTTAAGTCGGGCCGAATCGAACTGGATTTGCCCGCGTGGTCTCTGGTCACCTTGACGACAATTCCTCCGAAAACGTGGGATCGGCCATGAGGTATCTTTACCCTCTGCCGATCTTTTTCTTTCTGGGTTGCACTTCCCCCGAGAGAAGAGGTGCACTAACGCAACTGCGTTCCGGAGATGCTATCTGTTACTCGTGGATCGAAACGATGGGGGCTGAAGATCTGGAGAACCGTGGCGGCATCGTCTTCTTGAAAAGAGGAAACAAGGTCTACAGCCGTGCCTGGCATTCATCGCCAGGCACGGAGTGGCCACCGGTGGAAGGCGCGGGCTATCTTGCCGACAGCAAACTCCACATGGCCTACCGGACCGTCTTCGGACAGCCCCAGCACGAGTTTTACCATGCTTACTGCGAATTCGATTTCGCGAAGACTGGACAATCGTTCTCATGCACTTTCATACAGAAAGCAACGCCGGAGCCAGACGCACCATTATCGCCAGGAGCCGCGCGAGGGATTCTCGTTCGGAAACCTGATGAAGAATTCCAACAACAGATCGGAAGTGTCACCAGTCTGGCAGACGCGCTATCGTCCAAGCCAGTTCCCAGCGGACACTGTCGTGTGATGCCACTGTGGCCATCATCGCCCGGCTCTGAAACGCTGGCCAACGGCAAGTCCATTAAGCTCTGCTGTCCATCCTGCGTCCAGGTTTTCAGTGTCAAGCAGAAAAGCTCGAGTAATGTGAAGATTGAGTCGGAGTGATGCCTCTCCCCGTCTCCCCGAATCCCTGGGAGTCTGCCTTAATTCAGAAGGCTTAACACCCATGTCCGCAACCGAAGACTTCAAGCCCGAAAGGCAAGGTGACTCAGTTCTCCGACGAAAGCGCGTGCGTCTCTTCCCCTTCACGGTCCGCAAACTGATCTTGCTCAGCATCGTGGTGTCGGTCCTTTGTGGGATATTTTTTCTTCTGGCGGACCACATCCGGAGACACAGCTATCCGTACAACGCCAGCTACTCAGTCCTTCAGTTCGGCAACATCAACGGAGATGGGCTCCCCGACCTCATGACTTACGGGTACCGAGGACAAGCGGCGGGGAACCCCAAATGGTTTCCTGGACGCGGCAATGGCTTCGATAGCCGCAGGCAGAAGGAATTCGCTAGCTATAGTGCCATTCTCGCGGACCTCGACGGTGACGGGGATGCGGACATGCTCTCTAACGGCTTATTTCAGAACGATATGGGCACTTTCGTAAACGTGCCCCATGACCCAGACGGTAAGTACAAGGACTTCAAGCCCTGGCATGAATTCAACATGCTTCTGATGAGCAACTTCCAGGGCGTTGTCTTCGACCTGTATGTTTGTGATCTTTCTGGTGATGGGATACCGGAGATCATTCTGCTGGGAGACAGCAAGACGATCATTGGTATCGGTAAGGCAAAGTTCGATTGGCAGTTCACCAGGTTCCCAAAACAGCCGAAGACCTCTCTCGACCGATCCAACGAGAGAGGCCCGGAACTTGTGTTTCTTCTACCACCTGATGCAGGGCTGATCTCCCTGTTCAAAAAAGAGGGAATCCGATACCGGGAATATGTCGAAGGGCCTCCGCAGAAGGAGCAAAGCCGACTTACCGGACCCAACAGGGTCGAGTTCCACTGGCTCGATATTGATGGTGATGGGACAGTCGAACTGATTCTGTGCTCTCCGCGCCTGAACCCCGATCTTCCCTTCGACGATATGTGTTCGGCCTCGGTTGAGGTCTACCGGGACAGGGCCGGCGAGTTTGTCCTTCTTGCATCCTCTGAAACGGAGAGTTATCCCAAGAGGCTTATGGCGACGCGCCTTTCGAGGCCACCATTCCCGCTATTTCAGTTCGTGGACTTCGACAGGGACGGCCGTCTCGACCTGTTGTGCCAGGATCGCTGGATCTATAGACAGCAGAGAGGATTCGTGTTTGCGAGAGCAGCGAAGTTGTCCCGACTCGAGGAGGGGTGGCTCCCCGCAACGCTCTTTGCTCACGACGCAAATGCCGATGGTTGGCCGGATGTGGTGTCCTCGTACCAGCCCTACTGGAACATCGCCTTCGGACCGCTGCTGCGAAAGGATTCTGATCGTTGACTCGGAGGGATGTCACGCTGGACAATGGAAACCGCTACAGGTGGATGTCATCATCAAAGCTGCTGCTCAAGCCCCAACTCAAGCCCTCGGCCACACCACTTGGCCTTTACCATCGATGTACTGCCACGTGCCATCCTTCTTTACCTTGGCCAGCCCATTCCGGAAGCTCGAAGCGAAGTCGTACTGAAACTTCAGCACCAACTCGCCCCTGGTGTTGATATAACCCCACTTGCCCTTGCGGTTGCGCTGGTCTTTGCGGACGCGGGCGAAGCCCTCATGAAAACTGTCCGCCTCCATGTAGATCAGTTTTGTGAGTTGCTTGCCGGTCTTGTCGATAAAGCCCCAGGTGTATCGCTTTTTGACTGCGGCAAAACCTTCGCGGAATGGCAAGGCTCCAACGTAGATGGGTGGGATGACTTCCTTACCAGTCTTGTCGATTAAGCCGTAAGGTCTAGCGTATCCGCTGTTGACGAATGCAAATCCTTCGCTGAAGACAGAAACCCAATAGTAACGTGGCTCGATGGCCCATCCGCCTGAGGTGTTCAGGTATCCGTAGCTGGTTTTTCGACCAGGCTTCTTCGCCAACGCCAAACCCTCCGAAAAGCTGGCAGCCTGCGGGAACTGCGGCTTGATGACCTGTTTGCCCGTTCTGTCGATGAATCCCCATACCTTGCCAACACGCACTGTTGCCAGCTTTTCATAGAAAGGCTCCACGTCATCGAAGGCCGGCGCGATGATGACCTCGCCGTCGGGGCGAATGAAACCATACTTGCCGTCGCGGCGTACGGGCGCCAACCCGTTGACCACTCGTCCCATCCATTGCCAGACCGGCTCGACGATCACTTTGCCACTTGTATCGATCAATCCGTACTTCCCCTCTTTACGAAAACGTGCGCCGCCCTCGAAATAATCGTCGCACCACTCGAAGCTCGTTTGAAGTTTCAGTTCGCCTTCACGACTGATATAGCCGAATCCTTTTTCGTTCTTGACCACAAAGAGAACGGCACTGTCGGTTCTGACTTCTTCCCCTTCGCTGAAGGCGAAAGAGGGGACGATGAGATTCAGTAAAACGGCGATGTGCATTTGGACTTGTCGAAGGATGTTCGCAGGCAGTCTCGAGTGCTGCGACTTGTCGCATTACTCAAGAGCTCAACCCAATTCATTCGTACGCGATGACAAGCCTGGGTCGGTACACGGGATCGTTATATTCCGCGGAGTGAAAACGGCATTCTGTCTGTGCCTTCCCAGCGAGTCTCAGGAGCAGGCCAAAGTTCTGATCAGGATTCTGCACCCAGGCTTGCACTGCGGCGGTAACGTCCCAGTTGATCCAGTATCTTGCCGGCTGCCGATTCGATTTACCTTCGGCTTCTTTCGAATTGAATCTCGCCTTGGAGACAGATGCCTCTTCATGATCCTCTCCCGCTTTGCCGCAGCCTGGCCCGGCCCAGGTCGCGGTCCGAGCCGACATCGACCACGAGCATTCGCCTTCAATCGGCGGTCGGGCAATATGCTGCCAGTCCTGGCCATTCGTATGCCGGCCTCCTTTGTACTCCTGATCCGCCCCGCCGCTGCCTGCACCCCAGGGCCTGAGGACACGATGCATGGATACGAGGCCCGGCCTGCCACTGTTGTACATGTGAAGTCTCAACACCGCTCGTTTGACTATCCTTTCCTTCGGCAGCATCGAAAGGTCGTAGCGAATCAGCGTGCGATGCGAGCCGCCGTAAGGTCCGACCCACAGGTGGTCTTTTCCGCCGTAGTTGTTCGACCCGCCCGAATTCTTCAGATGCCGTGTGGAAATGAAGGCGTCACGGCAGCCGGCGTATTCCTTGCCATCGGTCACATTGCCTTGCCATAGTACCGACACCCTTGCGTTCGGGAATTCCGTCTTCATTGATTCACTTTGAGCATCAACCAACGGTTTTCCGAAGTTCGGATTATTTACCTTAAACGTAAAGATGCGTTCGAGGTGCCGGCTCGAATCTTTCCAGGTGACACGGATACGATGACTGCCGGGAGGAAAGCGGCTCGGTACGCGCACGGCGTACGGGAGTAACCCGCTTCAGCACGCGCCCGCTTGAAATCGTAAATCTTCAATCACCTTCCCATCCGGCTCGCCATTTTCGAGAACCTCAATGACCGGTTTTGGGGAATTGCCGCGGCCAAAGTACTTGGATCGTGCATAGGTCCTAGCACCGACAGGACTCACCGAAAAGGACATGCTGATGGTGTCGCCCGGCCTGTAGGTGCCCAAATGACCATCCTTATGTTTGAAGCCCGCGATGATTTCCCATTCGAGGTGATCGTACAGCCGATAGAGTTCAGGCAGCGAAACGTGGTATCGATGGCCATCCCCCATTGGCCCATACATGTGCGTGCGTTGCATTCCTTCGCGGGCATGACCGGGAGATGCAAGATACACACAGGCAAGCAGGCCAATAACTGTAATATTGAAGTATTTCATTGAAATCTCCTGAGATCCATGCCGAACGGGCAGGATGATATCAGAATTGGGGCCATCGAGGCATGCAGCAGATTAATAACCGGAAATGTAAAGCACTTCAGCAGATTCGAGGACCTGACGGTTGAAAACTGGATTCGCTGAATCGGTGATCAGAACGCCGACTTGATCTGCACACCCTTCTGCTTGCCGCGGCGCATTCGATCGAACTGCTGATAATTGAACTTCTGAATAGATTTATTCTGCAGTTGCAGATTCGAATCGTAGGAAGGGCTGGGCAACTGCGGGCGTCGGCCCTGAGTTCTGCGCTGCTGGGCGGTCTCGGGGGCGCCGAGCCACTTTTTGCCGCGGTAAAACGCGTAACGGGTCTCGCCCTCGCGGGCGATGACGGTGGCTTTGCCGCGAAGATTATCCGCAACAAAAATGCCTCGGAGATCGGTTTCGCCGCTGCGGAACTGGGTGTCCTTGGTGCCGATGGCTTTGACGTGGACGTTGGCTTTGTACCCGCCTTCGATGGCATTGATGACATTGGCTCGGACGCGGCCGCTGGCTGAGTCTTCCTGCACTTCGATCTTCAAAGGAGTGATTAAGACAAGGCCGCTGGCGAAAAGGCTGTCGCCGCGGGCGATCAGGAGGTAGGCGGCTTCTTCTTTCAGATTGAGCTCGGCCTCCTGTTCCTTGTCGATGTAATCCTTGCCGTCGCCCAGTGCAATGTTGTGCTCGAGCTCGGGTTTGATACCGGCAAGTTTTACCTTGGTGATGTTGCTGAGGTTCTTTTCACGGAGGTAGAGCTTCATCAGGTCGACTCGATAGACCTGCAGGTTGGCTTCTTTGATGTTGCGGTATTTGAGCTTGGCCTTGACCGGTTCACCGGGACGGAAAATGGATACCTCTTCGAGTGAGAAACGTTTTTCCTCGAAGTATCCGATGGCTTCCTTTGCGTCCGGATACTGGTTCTGCACAAGCTTGTACCACTGGATCGCATCGGCCGGCTTTCCGTGGGCATGGAAAATCTGACCGAGGATGTAACGGGCGAAATCACGGTCTTTACTCTTGCCGTCGGCAACCAGTTTTGCTGAGCTGAGCGCGTCATCGTAATTGCGCTGCCAGAAGTGGCCCAGGGCGGTCATGTATTGAAAGCTCGATTGAAAACTGCTCTTCACATAGCGGCCGCGGAAGGCGTCCGAAAGCCTCACCACGCGTTTGTAGTCCTTGAGATCGAGGAAGGCGTTGGTCATACTGAACGCCGCGTCATCCCCCAGAGGATTCACCGGATAGAGGGAGAGGAACGAATCGAGCACGCGGATGCACTCCCTGAGCATTTCGTTCTTGTCGGGCTTGCGGCTGCGCGCTTTCTTTTCACCGCGTGCTAGAGCAATCTGTCGTTCCCGTTTGGCAAGGAGGTGTGCCTTCGGGGCCTGCTGGTAGAGGGCTTGGGAGAGAGCGAAATACGACGATGCCACATCGGGCGTGTCCGGGTATTCACGCCACAGGTCTTCCTGATAATCGATCGAGCCGAGGAACTGGCCTTCGTCCTGCAGCACGGCGCTGACGTTGGAATCATTGATGAAGCTGGCATCGATGGTGGCGCGGAAGACGAGCCAGGCCCGTTCGAATTCACCGATGTCACGATAGGCGCGCCCGACCACCAGAATGCGGTCAAAGGGGATAAACAGGTCAGGGTAGCGTTCACGGAGCACTTCGAACATCTCGACGATTTTCCTGGCGTCATAGAAATTCGGCGACGTGTGAATCCAGAGGAGCATGCGTGCCACGTCCTTTTCGTTGTAAGTGCGGCTGCGCTTGAACAGCTCCGCCAGGTAACGCAGAGCACGATCATAGTTGCCGTCGTTAAAATAAGCGCGGCCCAGATGGTATCGCTCGGCATCGTTGAGCACGTAATCGTCTGATGATTCTTCGCCCGGCGCGAGCACGGAGATCTCTGACTTGGGCCCGATGCGCATCCGGCCGGGATTGACCGAATCACGCATGACCGTCGGCAGCACCCGGTAATCGCCAGTGGCGTAGGCGACCAGTTCGTAGTTGATATCGTGGATGTACTGCCGGGGCGGGAAGTGCATGACGATTTTCGAATCGTGCACTTCGTGATGCTTGAAGCTGCCCTTCAGCGAGCCATCGACAAGGATCATCCCGGCGGGGATGTTTTCCTCGATAACCATGTAGCCCTGGTAGCTGGTGTCGTAGACATCGACTCGCACGCGGGCCCGCTGACCGAGGGTGAGTTTGTACACCGGCGAAGTGCTGGCGACGCTCAAGGGCCGGCCTCGGTATTCCATATTGGCGTGGTAATAGTGGCGACGATGTATGTACGGATACTTGAATGACCTCGGATCTTTGAGCGTGTCAGAGAATCCGCGGATGGTGGCCGCGTACGCGTATTCGCCGCGGCCTTCGATATCAAACTCCACCTCATTCCTGCCGGCCTGCAGCATTCCCTTCGGCACAGGGATCAGCAGAGAAGGCTGGTCTCCATCGGTCTCAATACTCTTGAGGGCCTTTCCATTGACCTTTACAGCCAGCCGGTAATCCGTTTCCGCGAATTTCGTATGGCCAAAGTAATCCACCATGGCCGCGACCACCGGCCCGCGGGCCTTGCCCGATCGGAATCCGTAGCAGCCCTTCTGCTTCATCAGGTAATCCACCGCCTGCTTTACACGGGCGGAGGTCGGCGAGACTTTGCTCAAGGCCAGCAACGAAACTGCGGTGACTTCGGTGCGATCGTCCAGCCACGGATGGGTTCGTGTGCCGTCCCACCAGCAGATCCTGACCGGGCCCGCCTGCTGCTCTTTGGATTTTGTCTCGAGCACCTGCAGGATTTCCTGCGCGATCTCTTTGCGGTCGAGATTGACGAAGGTGAGGGCAGCATATGCCAGTGCCGGGCTGCTGAGCCTGTTGCGTTCCCGGTAGAGCCGATTGGCGTTGGCGAAGTCCGCCTTCTTGCTCGTCGAAAGCGCGTGAAGGATCACGGCCTTTGCGTCGTTATCTTTGGCGGCCACCCTTCGGAACTGGTTCTTCAGCCAGTTGTGCGCCGTGCTGACCGTGTGGCTGTGCACCGGCAGGCCGGCCGCGCTCGCGGCCGAAAGGGCCCAGTAAGACATGCTGGTCACAAAGGTGTCCGAATTATTGTTACGGGCCATCCATGCCCATCCCCCATCCTTGCGCTGCGAAACGACCAGCCCGCTGATAAACGAACGGCTCCGTTCCGTGAGCTGTTGAATGACGGCATCCGGCGCCTTTGTTGCCCGTGCGTAATTCAGGCCGCTGACAGAGGCGAGGAGCTCGCTGCCGGGGAATGAGCCGACCGGTGGTGGTGGCGGCGGAAGGATGATGTCCCCCGCGGCCCGCGGCTGATAGCGGACACCGTCCATCGCCAGATCGAGGACAACCCGATCCTGTCTGGGGCTGATGGAAACGGTCATCCAGGTGGCGGTGTAGTTTTGGCCTTTCGGGAGCTCGAGAGAGATCTTCGTGTCGTCCCGCGCAACGCCGCCTTCCTGGTCAGCGTATTCCAGGCCGTAAGGGCGGATGGGCACTTCACGGGAAAGCGCGTCCTTCATTTTATCTGCTTCGGCCGAGACCTCGATGGCGAGCTTTACCGACGACGGCACTACCACTGAATCGAATAGGAACTCGGTGTTGCCCTGCTTCTTGATCTTGATCGTCTTGGAAAGCGTGTTGAGCGGCTTGCGTCGTGTGGTCTTGTCGCTCGGCGACGAGATTCCTTCCGTGAGCTTCAGCGTCAGTTTCGCATCGCCCTCGTAATCGGTCAGGTTGTGAACGCGCGCCATGACCCGGATGCGGTCCCCTTCCTGCAACAGGCCGGGCGCCTTGATGCTGACGAAGAAATCCTTACGTGTGATCACATTCGCCTTGGACTCGCCCACCAGAGTCTCGACCGAGCATCCCCGTGCGGTCAGCCGCCATTGGGTGGTGTTTTCAGGCATCGAGATGGTGACCTTCGCTTTCCCGGTTTTGTCGGTCACGATGGCCGGCATCCATCGAACCGCGTCCGGCATTTCGCGGCGTGCACGGCCGGCCTTACCACGGCCGGTGCCTTCCAGCCCCAAGGCGTCCTCAAAGTCATCGGCATCTCCGTCACCATCGCCATCGCCGTCTCCATCACCATCGCCGCCTTCACCATCTCCATCATCATCTCGATTGGCTTTGCCGTCTTTAGTTTTCCGGCGGAGACTGTCGCGGATATTGCTCTCATATGCGACTGTGCCGCGATTGAGGAAGCCTCCAGGAGCGTTGGCAACGCCTGGTCCAGCAGGCTGAGGAGCTGGCGCCCCGGCTGGCGCGTTAGCGGCAGGCATTTCAGCAGCGAGTAATCCACTACCGACTTGAACTTCCTTCAACATCTGTGCCGCCAGGTTCTTTTGCAGCTCTCCCTCCCGCCTGGCCAGCCGCTCCCTCTCGTCCTGGTATGCCTTCAATACCTTCCTCGTGATGCCAAGGCGCCTGAATCCGCAGGTGCTGCCCGCCCGCAACTCCGCATGCCGGCGTGCGCCGGACTGGAAGAAATCAAGGATCTTGGGAGTGTTGTCCGGATAGATGGCGAAGAGGGCTTCATCGACGAGTGCAAGACTCAGCTCACCAACGACCGGCCGGCCCAACTGATCGGTAACAGTGATCTCCACTTCCGCGTCTTCTCCGGGCAGCCAGGTCTCCTTCGTCGGTTTTACCTGCACCTTGAGTTCGCGCTCGACATTGAATTCTTTTGAGGCGGTTCGCAGCTTCTGCTTATCCATCGTGGCCACCGACAGACGGAAGTTAGGAAAGTGATCGTGTTCGAGAGCGAACTCGATCTTGTTGTAGCCCTTTTTCACCGGACGAATCTCGTAGTGAAGGATCTCCTCCCCTTCCCACGTCATCAGGGTCAGGTTGTCCTCCAGTCTCGAGTGCAGACGCACCCTGGCTTCGCCTCCCACCTGAAACGTATCGCTGTCGGCAAAGAAGCGCAGTTTGGTCGCGTCCTCTTCATCTGAAATGTGGACCCCGCCCTCACCGGTAACGGTCTGCTCGAACCGATCCAGCCCTGCCGCCCGCAGGATGTAGTAGCCGCCTTTCTCCAGTTTGAGTTGCTGCACGGCCTTGCCGGTCTTGGGGTCTGTTTTCAATTTGTGTTCGCTTACGGTTACCTCCGCTGAGGGCCTGGCCGGTCGCCGCAGCCACGGTACGGCCCGAAGGACAGGATCTGGCTTGGGAGGCTCGGTGCGCAGCACGAACAGCGTCACCTCTTTGCCGACCGGCTTTCCATCCGGCCCTTTGGTGGTGACGGTCACATCGAACGGCTCGCCCGACAGGATGAGTTTCTGGCTTGCGCCGACCTTGAGATTGAACCCGAGCCTTGCCAGGAAAAGCCCTTCGCGTGCTTGAACATTTTCGCCTTCGATGGCCGCCCGGAACCGGAGCGGTCTGCCGGGCGTCATACCGGTCGTATCAAACTTGATTTTGAGCTTGCCCTTGGGATCGGTCTTTTCGAGATAAGTCTTCCCGTCGGGCAGGTAGTAACGCACTTGCTTGTCCGCGACCGGCTCTCCCCAGTAGTAGGAAGCAGCGATCTCGCCCTCCACGCTTTCGCCACGGAAATAAACTTTCTGCGGGAAACTGAACTTCAACCGCATCTTCTCCAACTGAAACTTCTGTACGATGAAATTTCCGTTAAACGCGGGGCCGTTCTTACGCCGGGCGATGACTGTGTAAGTGCCGAGCGGTGAGCCGGTGTCGAGCCGCATCTTTGTGTTGAACGTGCCGAACTCTGAAAGCTCCAGCTCTTCCTGACGCAGCATGCGTCCCTGCGGGTCGTTGACGCTGATGGTATAAGCCGTGCCGGCGGGCACGTGATACGAGCCTTCTTTCACCTCGCGCAGGATGCCCCGGATGGAGACCTCGTGTCCCGGCCGATACGCGCTGCGGTCCGTGTAAATGAAACCGCGAGGGCTCAGGCCCTGGCTGAAACCAAGGCCGCTCAGCGAAACAAAATTGGAGGCAACACTGCCACCCTTGCCCGCAAAAACCCGGACATTCGGCAGATCCTTCAGCTCATCAAACTTCTTGCGAAAGACGCCGTCCTTGCCCGTCTTTCCCTTGGCAAAAACTTTCTTGCCGTCGCTGATGAGGAGATCGACGCCTTCCTCCGGTTTCGAGCCGATCATGTTCTGGACGAAAACGAGCAGCTCTCGGCGGCTGCTTTTGAGAATGAGGTCGAGATCGGAACGGATGACAAGGGTCGTCGATTCCCAGTCTTGCTCGCTGACGTTCAGGATGCAGACGCCGGGCTTGCCGGCCTCGAACGGAATGACGATCTCCTGTTCGATGGGCTTGTATTTTTCGTAGTCGGCAATTTCCACTTCCCAGGTCTTGTCTGGCTGAATGAGCTCGATATCAAGATTCTCGACGCCGCCGATACCGTGCACCTTGTGGAAGTAGGCCTTGAGGTCGAGGAAGTACTGCTTGAGTGTGAGCTTCTCGATGTTCCGGACATTGACCTTTACTTTGGCTTCCTCGTTCGTGCGGAATTTTCGTTCCACCTGCAGTCTGAGCCGCTTCTGGGTCATCACCCCAATTCGCGAACGTGCGTATGAATGCTTCGATCCCCACCGCAATCGGCGATACGCATCGAGCGCCTTTTCCAGATCGCCGATTTTCTCTTCATGGATCAGGCCGACGCGATAAAGCGCGTGCGAAGACTCTTCGGTGTTGGGGTACTTGCTGACGAGCTTCGACCATTCATCGATGGACGCCTCATACGCTTTGCGAATCTCTTTTGCATCGCCCTTTTCCTTTTCAAGCTTCTGCGCCTCCGAGGAGTGAATCTGGCCGAGCGTGAACAGTATCTGACGGGCGCGACTGTCGAGCGGATGCTTCTGAAGGAACTCATTGAATTCTCTGCGCGCGAGCGCGTAGTCCTTTTCGGCAACCGCTTCGACACCGATCTGAAACTGTGCATTCACAATGCCGCTCTGGCTGGCCGACCAGTGAGGGCCGTTGGGGAACTGGGCGATATAGCGCTTCCAGGCTTTGGCAGCGTCCGGATATTTCTTTTGCTGGAAACGAATCACACCGATGGAATGGACCCCTGACTTACGCCACTTTTCTCGGAGTTCTGCGGGGGACATTTTACTCAGCGGATCTTTTTTGGTCGCAGCTTCGCCCTTGGGCAGGTCGAAACCTTTTCCGGCGACGAAGTCTTCGTAGGCAGCGATGGCCTGGTCGCTGCGATTGTTGATTTGATAGGTTACTCCGATCAGCCAGGCGGCAGTCACCGCATATTTATGGCGCGGATATTTTGCCAGGAAGTCACGAGCCGCCTTGACTCCTCTTTCCAGTTCGTTGCTGCCGGGGCTGGGCAGACGATAGCTGCGGACGATCGACCAGAGACTATCGGCAACAAGAGCTTCGTTCTCATTCACGCCTTTCAGCGCGAGCAGGTCCTCGAGGTTTTGCCTGGCCGCGGCATGCTGCCTCGAATTGAGCTGCGCTTCTGCCAGCGAGTAACGGACTTCAAAACGATGCTTGCCGGCCGGCAGTGGATTCTCTTTCTTCTGATTTCGGTTTCGCTCCGCTGTGCCCACCGCTCCGGTCCAGTCCGGATCAAATTCAACCAGATAGGCCCGATAATCCTGGACGGCCTGATGGTGATTATTCGCCGCCTGAATGGTCTTACCCAGCTTGAACATCACCTCATCCTTGAGGTCGCGCCCAATCTCCATACCCAGCGCCTTTTTATAGAGGTTATATGCCTTTCCATAATTGGGAGGCGTTGCCCCGACGTCGTCCGGTTTCGGCTTCTTCGAGAGCTCATCCGCAAACTGAATGTAGACTCCAGCAATCTCATGCTTGCGCGCCTGCGAAAGCAGACGATTGGCTTCCTCTTCATAGATGACTTCGGCTTCCCTGAATTTCTTTTGCTTGAGCATCGTCTGCGCTTTCAGGAAACGGGCCTTGCGCAACCAGGCTGATTTGTTCTCGCGGACGACCTTGTCACATTCGGCGGCCGACTCGTTGAATTTATTGCCATGAAAGAGCGCGAGGGCCTTCAGGTAGAGCGCATAGTCTGAATCCTTCGGCTTGGTCTTCAGGTAGGCATCCGCCGCGGCAACAGCCCCTGTAAAATTCCCGGCCTGAAGCGCTGCGCGGGTTGGACGCAGCGAAGGCTTTGCCTGCTCGCCTGTGATCAGGGCGGAAAAGAGGAGGGTGAGCGAACACACATTCAAGGCGAGAGATTCTGTCCTCATAAACGCGTTCCTTTTAGATTCGAGTTGCTGTGACCCAGGATGTGGCTTTTGGAGTTCTTGTCCTTGCATCCCCCGTGCAGTGGGAGCTCAGCGCAAGTTCATCCTGTTGCGGAGCGCCGAGACCGCGGGCTCAAACTGAGACGCTTGAGACCTGCACAGGTTTCGGACGAAAGGTAGACGAAAGTCACGAGGGGGTAAAGAGAGAGTTGTTTCAGTCCTGGACAATCTCCTTGGGCCATTGGGGTCTGGGATTTCAATCAGATCATTGCTGTCTCAAGATGCCACTGGCTTGCCATCGATGATCGCCTGGAATTGATACCCAGTCTCTGAGAGTGGGCGGCCGGTGTCGGTGGCAAGCAGTTCCATCGCTCATTGTCTTTTTAGACGGGCGAGGGGATCGAATTTCTGGAAGAAAATGAGAGCTGTAATCATTAATTCGACAGTCCCATTTGTCCTGGGACTCATAGCCGATGAGCTTTGAGGCATCCCGAAATTCAGTTGCAGCTTTACTTTTCAAATGCGATTTCGTACCAAGCAAGGCCAGTTAAGTCAGCATTCATTCTCGACAGGAATCTTGACAATGACACCAGGAAACAGACTCCGAGAGATCTTGGACAAACCCACCATCCTTACGCTGCCCGGCGTCTACGATTGCATCGGGGCGAGGCTGGTCGAACAGATTGGCTTTGAAGTAGTCTTTACCAGCGGCTTCGGTATATCCGGGTCAACTCTTGGACGGCCGGACTACGGCTTTCTCACGGCGACCGAAGTGATTTACAGTGTTTCCAGAATCGCAGGCTCCGTCAGTATCCCGCTGGTGGCCGACATCGACACCGGCTACGGCAATCCACTGAATGTGATGCGAACGGTCGAGGACGTGGTCCAGGCCGGCGTGGCTGGCATCATCCTTGAAGACCAGGAGTGGCCAAAGAAATGTGGCCACTTTTCGGGCAAACGAGTGATCAGTATGGGTGAGCATGTGGAAAAGGTCCATGCGGCGGCCGAAGCCCGCGGCGACAGCGGTCTGGTCATCATCGGTCGGACGGATTCCCGCGCGCCCCTCGGTCTGGATGAGGCCATCAAACGTGGTCGTGCCTATTTCGAAGCAGGCGCGGAAGTGGTGTTCGTCGAGGCCCCGCAGTCAGTCGACGAGCTGAAGGAGATCTCCGCAGCCTTCCCCGATGCGCCTACCTTTGCCAACATGATCGAAGGCGGACGCACCCCGTTCATGTCCTCCGAAGAATTGGAATCGCTGGGCTTCAAGATCGTGGTCTACCCACTGTCAGGGCTCTTCTCTGCGACCAAGGCCCAGATGGATTGCCTGCGCCACCTGCGCGAGCACGGCTCGACCCAGGGCTACGGACCGCAGTTGGTGTTCAAAGAATTTGAGGAAATGATCGGTGTGCCGGGGTATCGGGAGTTGGAGGAGAAGTTTCGAGTGGCGAGTGATACGTAATGCGGATTACTCATTACCTGCCTGCCTCTTCAGCCGGTCACAGTCGTAGCCGCCATACAACAACTGCACCAGGTGGTAGAGGATCATTGGCAGCGATGCCAGGG
>Ga0207984_1000886_pt1 | contig 16381 bp, 12 predicted proteins | sample ETNtaG_30_FD_185760 | JGI IMG/M metagenome (GOLD analysis project Ga0207984, IMG submission 185760) | Marine microbial and viral communities from oxygen minimum zone, Eastern Pacific Ocean - ETNP201306PF43B (SPAdes) (version 2) | ecosystem: Environmental > Aquatic > Marine > Oceanic ...
CACCCACTGGCCATGCACCCATGATTCACTCTCTGGGAATCCATTGGTCGAACGTGATGCAGGTTCCGGATTGGGAGGCACGGGCCCTGTCCTATAAACCGATTTCCATAGCGTCTGCGTGCAATGAATCGACCAGCGACGCTCAGCCCGGCGACGGAAAAGGCTGGATGGACCTTGGTCCGGAGCACGACCTGAGCTCTTTGCCGAACGGAACAATGTCCGTCGGTGGGATGCCCTTCAATCGCCCGACTACGGAGAAGGACTGCATTCTTCTCAAGCAGGATCAGGTCTCACAACCCGTCAAGGTCGGCATGAAAGTTCTCGGTTTCGCGTTCGCACACACCGCCGCTGCAACTGAAACGCAGGCCAAGGCCCTACATCAACGTTTCTTCCGAAAGAACACTGATCCGTTGGCCATGCCGGTGGCTTACTACCAGGTCCGCTACGCGGACAGCACGACTTACTCGTTCCCCGTGCGCCTGGGCTATGACGTGCATCTCTGGAACTGCGCACCCCTGGCGCGGGTCATGCCCGGCCCCAGCACCTACTGGATGGGCCTGACCGCGGCACAGCGAAGGATCGACCCAAATGTTCCCGATGCCTGTGTCTGGGTGATGGAATGGAAGAACCCATTCCCTGCTAAAACAGTGCAGGACGTGACCTTCGTTTCCGCGGGCACAGAAGCCGATGTAGCATGCTTGGGAATGACAGCCGTGGAATGAGCATCCCTGGCTGAGGCTTTCAAAATGACTCGCGTGGAACCAAATCCCCCTGGTTCCTCTGCGGGAAGACAACTGTTATGCGGGAAATAGACTTCCCGATACCAACTTCCCATCGAAGGCATTCTTGAATGAACCATGGTGATTCAGATCAGGTCACTCGAAAGCAATGGTTCAAATGCGCTTTGATTGCCGCGGCCATCTTCTCCCTCAATCACTGGTATTGGATGGATAGCGGAGCTTTCTTCCCCATCGCGGTTTGGGGCGCGCCCCTGTTCTGTCTCGTAGGAATCTCCGGTATAGTGTTCCCCAATCAGATCGAGACCCCGTGGCTTGTCATCGGCGCTGCGATCACGGGTCTCGCCCTGGGCATACTCGCGCATATCCGAATCTACGGCTTCTAATGTGATGTCAGATCGAAAGAGAATTCTTGTTACAGGCGGCGCTGGCTATATCGGTCGGCGGCTGCTGCCGGTCCTGATGAAAGAGGCTGACGTGGTCTCGTTGGACTTGAACCCGGCAGAAGGAGTCACCGAGTCAATCGTTGGCAGCGTAACTGATCGGAGGACCGTCGATGAGGCCATGGCTGGGGCAGACGCGGTTCTCCATATGGCTTACGGTCATCCGGACCATGACTTGGGGAAACAGGCCGATGTGAACATCAAAGGAACGACCAATGTCCTTGAGGCATGTGTGGAGTTGAAAGTGCCGCGAATCGTTTTTGCCTCCACTGTGATGACTGTATGGGCGAAGCCCGAATATCCGGATCGGCCTGCCTACCACAACTTCTCTCCCGTCAACTTCTACAGCTACAGCAAATGCTGCCAGGAACTGCTGATAGAGATGTACACCGGCCAGCATGATTTCCTGTCGGGGATTTGCCTTCGGATCGGCCAACCAGAGCGAACCCCGGACAGCCCTACCCGCTTTGGCCCTAATTTTGGCATGGTACGGGATGCGGAAGTGCTGGTGCCGTTCGATGACCTCTGCGAGGCCTTTCGACTGGCTATCCAGGATGCCGAGGATGTCAAGTTTGCCAGCCTCTTCCTTACCGGCGACTACGGCAATAATCACTATTTCGTTGATGAAACCAGGAAGACCCTGGGTCTCAGATTCCAGTGGAAGGTCGAACGCGACCCGGAAGCCGAAGGCGTTTATATCCTGAGGAAGGTCGGAAGCCCTGACGCGTGTCAGGACAAATCATGATCGGCTGTCAGACGAGATTCTCAGGATTCAGACCCTCCAGTTCCGGCAGCACGAACAGTCCATCTTTGCGGATGAGTTCGCCGTCAAAGTAAATCTCGCCTCCACCGTATTCGGGGCGCTGAATGTGGACCATGTCCCAATGCACCATGGAGCGATTTCCGTTGTCACACTCTTCATATGCCTGGCCCATGGCCATGTGGATGCTGCCGGCGATTTTTTCGTCAAAGAGCGTGTCCTTCATCGGGTCGAGAATGTGTGGATTGAATCCGAAGGAGAACTCGCCCACGTATCGTGCGCCTTCGTCACGATCCAGAACCGCGTTCAGTTTGTCCTCGTTTTCCGGCGATTCGGCTTTCACGATTTTGCCGTTCTCGAAGGTCAGCGTAATTTCCGAATAGCTCACACTCTCGTGGGTCGCACCCGCGTTGAAGATGATCGTGCCGTTGACTGAATCTCTGATGGGAGCGGTGAAAAGCTCGCCATCCGGAATGTTATGTGACCCGGAACATTTTCTGTTTGGAATTCCTCGGATTGAGAACCGCAGGTCTGTGCCCGGCGCCTTGATGTGGACTTCGTCGGCCTGGGCCATCTTCTCAGACAGAGGCCCCATGGCTTTGTCCATCTTTGCGTAATCGAGTGTGCAAACTTTGAAATAGAAATCCTCGAAGACTTCGACCGGCTGGTTGGCTTGCTGAGCCATCGAAGCATTTGGCCAGCGAAGCACACACCAGCGGGTGTTCTTGACCCGCTCCTCGAGATGGACCGGATTGACGACAAGATTTTGGTACGCCTTCATCCGGTCAGGGGGCACGTCAGACATCTCCGCAATGTTATCGCTGCTGCGGATGCCGAGGTAGCAGTCCATGTCTTTCATTCGCTGCAAAGCGTGAGTAGCCTGGTCGGCAATCTGATCGTCACTGGCGTCGAGCAGAAAGCGCCGTGAAGCCCCGTTTTCATAGATGTGGTGATGAACGATGATGCCCTTCCTCGTTGCGATCGTGATGACCTCTTTCAACAGCGGGAGCGGCGAGAATCCGAACATTTCGACGAGCAGTTTTTCGCCGGGCTGGGTGTTTGTTGAGTAATTGATGAGGAGATCGGCAAGTCTGGTAATTCGTGTGTCCATGATCGGGAATCTGTTGTTGCTTGTTGAATCATTGAGTATTCGATAAGGATGCGCCCTGTTCAGCGAAACCAGGGCGGCGGGACTGTATCAACTTTGCCGACTCATTTCCCTTGAGATCGTGATCCCCTTTCTAATCATCATTGCCACCATCGAAGCAGATGACTCTCTTCTGAGTCGCAGCCTCATTAAGAACGGCGGCTTTGAAGAGACGCGCGACATCGATCTCACTGGTGGGTACTTTCTGAAGCCTGTGAAAGATGGCGTCAAATTCTCCGGACGCTTCATCGGTGAGATACCGGCAAACTTCGATCAGATATCCGGAAAGACGAAACGCCTGGCGATTGTTGAGGGTGAAGCTGGCAGGGAAGTGCATTCCGGTAAGCGTGCATTCAGGGTGGATGGCGGATTCTTTCTGCGAGACCAGTTCGATGCCAGGACGGGTGAGACTTTGTACATCCGGTTCTTCGTCAGGGGTAAAGGCAACGCACGATTCATACTGTTCCTCATGAACAGCGCTAATCAGTACTTCAGCCAGGGCGTGCCGAACACCGTGAAGGTGAACTCGCCCGGCAGGTGGGTAAAAGTCGTCCACAAGATCAAGATCACGGCTCCTGATTGTCACCGCTCGAAAGTCCGGTACGAGGGCACTGGTGATCTGACCATTGATGATCTGGTCGTCCTCAAATGGGATGAGGGTTTAAAGGTTGACGCTCGTGGAGCGGTGAACGAGAGTTCTCTGCAGTGACGGCTCCAGCCAAAACTTAGAAAGCATTTCAGAACTTCGGTAAGAGCACTTCCTGACTGATGACACTCCGCTGTACCAGATTCTTCTTCCTGATTGCTACGATTGCGATTTCATCTGGCTGGTCTGCTCCTCGTTACATCGATCCGAACCAGCCGTACGACCGCCTACCCGGTACGCTTGAGACGTTTCATTTCAAGTGGGCCAATCCACTGGCCGGGCCGCGGCTCAATGTACTCTTCATCATCCCCTACAGGGACTCCCGCGAGGTTGTCGAAGCAGCGCAGCGATTGGAACTGCACTATACGGTCATCATGAATGCGGGGTTCGGTGTTTGGGCAGAAGGCTATGCCGAAGGCCCAACCGCGACACCCATCCAGGGAGTGAAGGCGAAGCTGGTCTTGCAGGATATCGCGCGGCGCAGGCTGAGCCTTGGTCACACGTACGATGCCATCGTTATCGCGAAGATTTCGTGGTTGGTGATTCCCGGCGAGGTGAAGAGCCTGATCCTGAAACACGTCGAGCGCGGGGCTGGGCTCGTATACATCTCGCCGAACCGATTAAAGAAGGCGGTTCATTCAAACCAGGTTGCCAGCGGAAAGGATGCGCAATTCAGCAGCCTCTTCGAAACGAACTCGATCCCCAATGCCGCGGATTCCATCCTTAATGCCCTGCCTCTCGACGTGTTGCCGCTGCATGTACTGAAGGAGCACGGCGCATACAAAGATCTAGCAGGTGTCCCACGTCATCAGTTTGCGCAGGCTGCCGTGAACATCTGTGCCAAGCCTCACGGCAAGGGAAGGCTCCTCGCCCTCGATTACTTCGATGAAACCGTCGCACGCCGCAACAGTAATTCCCTGTCACCCTACCGCCTGCATCCCAGCGGCGATCACGACAAGGTGATGTACGACTACGATTTTGCGCTGCTTTCACGGGCCATCCTCTGGGCTGCAAAGAGAGAGGCGGATGTCCAGCTATCGATATCAATAGAGGCGCCCGGCACCGACTTGAAGCCGCCTCCTTCTGACAAGGAACACAAAAGACTGTCCTGGAAATCGGAACAGCCACAATTAGTGATAGACCGGCAGCACCTCAAAGAATCCAAAGCCGTGGCAACACTGAAATTCTTTGATTTCGACAAACGGGCACCGGCGCCATTTAAACTTCATCTGACTATCCGAGACCGTTCCGGCGAGATTCTCGAGGACAGTGTTCAGTCGCTTCAGATTGCGCCGGGTAAACCGGGTACGAAAGAGATCTCGATTCCGGTCCTCCGTCGAGGCATATACTTCGCCGATGCGCGCGCCACCAACTCCGCCGGCGAAGTGATGGAGTTCGTCTCACGCAGCTTTCAGGTGGAGTCCAGCCAGAGGGTGGTTTCAGTCACAGCCGATAAGGACCGATACCCCGAAGGAGAGAACATCACAGGCAGATTAGAGCTCTCCGAGCCATTGAAGGCTGACCAATCTGTCAGCGTCTTTGCCGTGGACACATGGGGACGGATTGCCAACATCGGAATCTCGAAACTTGCCGATAATCGCCAGCAGGCCACTTACAGCCTGCCTGTCAAGAATGCCCTCACAGAGCTGTGGGATATCCGGTGCGAGATTCGTGACGCAGATGGGATCGTGGATGCAAGTGAGCTTCCCATGCCCATCCCGAATTGGACCTTTGATGATTACATGTTCATGCTCATCTTTGCTCCGACGCCGGGGAATGGGGACTGGAAAGGCGAACTCCACGCGCAGAGGCTTCGAGAGTTCGGCATTAACTCTGCGTACACCTACCTCATCTACAGCCGGCATCAACAGTTCTTTCACAACGCTCGCCATCATCTGCGCAGCGTCGTCTATGGTGAGCATCTTGGAGAGATACTCCATCCGAGCGATCACAATCTGGACTCGCGCAAAGAGCAGACGCAGATGGACTGGGCCGAAGTTGGCCGCATGGCGCGCGCCATTGCTGAGACCGGCGAGAGACTCGACCCGAAGAAGTTTCCCCATAAACGTCACTTCATGAATGCCGACTGGCTCTATCATCGCGCGCAGCAATACAAACTCGCATCACGATTCGGCACTCCTTTCTACACATTGACCGGTGAGAATTACCTTTCCGGTGAGTTCAACGGAATGGAGAACTCAGGATTCGGGCCGACGACGACCAGGCGTTTCCAAAAGTGGTGTCGTGAGCAGTTCAGAAACGACCTCGTCGCGCTCAATCGGGAGTGGAACTCCGAGTTCAAAACGTGGGACGAAATCCGCGGCATCCTGCTCCGGGATGCGGACAAACTCGACCAGCTTCCTCGCTGGGTCGACTTCCGTTATTTCATGCGGTCTAGGGTCTGGAGCCAGTTCTTTATCGATTACACCGACATGATTCGGCGATACGTTCCCCAGGCTACCACGGGGCGGGTGGGGCACGACCACCATGATTTCACCCGTTATCGGAAACACATGACCAGCTCGAAGCTCTACGTCGGGCAAAAGCAGAACAGCGAATGGCACGACGCCATCATCGCCGAGCTTCCGCAATCGATGGCCGGCGATAAGAACTTCCTGATGGCGCCTCAGTCGATGATTCGATGGACGTTTGATCTGGAGAAACAGATTCATCGAAAGCGATGGCCCTGGCTGGTGCTCTTCATGGGGCTGAATGGTTTCGACTGGGAGCGAGGCATCACCGCCGACACGCTCGGGGGAGAACATTGCTTTACGCCAGATTATTCCGAACCGCTGCCCTACTTTCTCGACCTGTCGAATGAAGTGCGATTCATCCAGCGAGGGATTGGCAAGCTGGCCATCGAATCCAAACCGCATCGCAACCAGGTGGCCATGCTCTGGTCCCCATACAACCACTACATCTCCCGCCTTAATCCATTCCAGCCGAACGGCTTTTCCGGCACATGGATGTACAACATCAGCATCATCGGTGGCGCGCCAAGCGATTGCCTTGCGCTGATGAATTCAATCCGCATTCGGCCGACCATCGTTGCGCCTGAAGACCTTTTGAATGACGGTCTGAAAGAGCGCGGGTTCAAGGCCCTCCTCCTTCCCTACAACAAGGGGATGTCTGCAGCAGAGGCTGAAGCGATCCGGAAGTTCGTCGTTGAAGGCGGCCTTGTCATCGCAGACAACGAGCCCGGCACATTCACCGAACACGGACGCAAACTTGAGAAGCCTCGCCTGCCCGATCTGTTTCCGACATTCAGCGAGATCAAAGTTACCCATCACGGCAAAGGCCACGCAGCCTACCTGCCCAACATTCTCAATGGATATATCGCCAGATTGGAGAACTGCGATTACACCGGATCTGATGCGGTCGAAGCCCTGGTGAAGGATTACGCGGGCCAGGGCGCTCCTGTCGAGTTGCTCTGGCCGAATGGCCTGCCCCGTCGCGATACTTTTATGCGAGTGTTTGACAACGGCAGCACGAAGCTTGTCGGCCTTCTCCGCATCGTCACCAGCGAAGGAAAAGAGAAGGACGAAACGACGATGGTTTTGCCCCAGAAATATCACGTCTGGGATATCCGGGGCCGGACATATCTTGGGTTTGCCGATCGGCTGGACATACAGTTGGATTTACAGCCGCGATTTTTCGCACTCTTGCCGGCGAATATCAAAGGAATGAGCATGCAGTCTTCAGGAGCAAGGGTGCCCGGTCAGGCACTGAAGCTGCAGGTTGGGATTGACTTCGGGGATGTGATGAATCTCATTTCAGGCAGCATTCGTCACGGTATCCACCTGGAAGTCTTCTCACCGGATGGACAGGAACTCGAATGGTTCCGCGGCAACCGTCTGTTCAGCGGCGGTCAGCTCGAGGTGATGCTGCCCATCAGTTTCAGCGCAAAGCCCGGACGTTACCGAATCATCGCGGAACACGTCATTACAGGAATGAAAGCCGAAACAACATTTGATGTGGAGGCAAAGTGATGAAAGCGACGTACCCGCCAGTAGCCACAGGCTGCTGCCAGCCTGTGAGCTCAAATAAACTGAACTCGCGTGGTATCCTCTGGCCACAGGATGGCTTCCTCCCCTCCGGGTCAGGCATCGCTTCCCCCCGCATCCTGCCAATCCTACTTCTTCTACTTTCCCCATTCCTTCATGCCGAAAGCCTCAAAGTCATCTGTGCCAGCCGCGCGGCAAAGCCGCCGGTCATCGACGGCCTGCTAAATGACCCTTGCTGGCAAAAGACCGAAGCCCGGTCCGATTTTGTTTCCGTCGCTGGAGCGAAATCAGTTTCGCGGCTGACGGTCATGCGAGCCGTTTATGACGACCGGAATCTGTACCTCGGTTTTGAGCTGCACTGGGAAGACATTGGGATACTTGAAAAGGGAGTTCAGTCGATTGTCGAAGAATTCGGGAAGCCGGAGAAGAAGATTGTACCGATCAGGAGATTCAAAAATCGCTACGGTTTGGAGCTCTTCATTGACCCAGGCGCGACCCGGTCAAATTACTATCAGATTCTCTTCAACGCGGCTGGACAGTACACCGGGAATTACAGGAATCTCTGGGATAGATTTACGGCCGTGCACGAATTCAGATCAGTGGTTCACAGGGACCGCTGGACCGTCGAATACGTCTATCCCGCAAAAGGACTGAAGCCCGGCGACGAATGGGGCATCAACATCGTCCGCAACGACGAAAACTATTACGCCATGTGGCGTCATATCTCCGGCGCATTCGCTCAGCCCAAGCTTTTCGGCCGGCTGGTCATCGGCAGCTATTCAGAATGGTGGAAAGCCGTTTTTGAGAAAGGGACTGTGCAGAGAATCAGGGAAGCGAGCGGAAGCTCAGACGCGACCCTTTCCGCCCTGGCCAGATCCACAAAATCCAAGGCAGAGACTCTCTCTAAGATCGCCAAGAAGAACGCTCCTGATTCTAGAGAAAACTTCGAGACGCTTTACCTCGCTTATCTTGAATTCAAAAAGAATATCGACCGTCTCGAGGTCGCATATAAAGTAAGGAAACAGATGAACCGGCCGTAGCTGTACGCCTTGGAATACTGCCCTGCCGATCTACACAAAGCTCATGGATCCTACATCAAATCTCATTGCCCAGGTCGACCAACAGATCCTCAGAGAAAATCTTCTCTATCTCTGCAAAGATCCCCTGCCTGTAAGAAAGCTGAACTACACTCTCCCTGGCCACAGTAAAAGCACTCTCGATGAAGCCGATGACTTCATTGTTTCCAAGCTGGAATCATACGGCTACGAGATAGAGAAAGAGCCTGTGAACGTCCAGGCATTCCGGTGTGATATCTTCAAGCCTAAGTCGAGCCAGTATTCAAGCCCCGAACCCGATGATCCCTGGTATACGGCACACAATCTCTATGCGAAGAAGACCGGCAGCGTGCATCCGGACGAGATCACCGTCGTAGTCTCACACAAGGATTCTCAGAGCTGGGTGGATTCTCCCGGCGCGAACGACAACGGCGTCGGTACTGTCAGTAACATGGAGATTGCCCGGATTCTCTCTGATCATGATTCCAGCCGGAGCATCTGGTTTCTCTACTGCAATGAAGAGCATCGTCCCTGGACGAGCGTCACTGCAGCGGAGGGCATGGCCAATGCTGGCCTCAACGTGATCGCAGTGCTGAACATCGACAGCATCAGCGGCAAATCAGCCGCCGTCACAGACAAGGGGCTAAGAACCAACATTACTCGCTACACCACAGACGAAGGCGAAGCCCTTGCAGATCGGATGATCGAGCTGAACGAGAAGTATGAAATTGGCCTCCACCAGGGAAAGTCTCATTTGCCAAGGCCCGGGGACGACGATGGCTCGTTTATTAATGCTGGTTTTCCGAATGCCATCCTGAACATCGGCTCTTATCCCTACGCAGAGCCAAACTACCATCACGAATCGGATACTTTCGAAACAGTCGATTTCGAAAACGTCGCGCTGGCCACACAGTTAAGCATGGCCTTCATCCTGCACGTGGACAGGAACGGTGTCTGAAGTGCCTGCCATCAAGTGGGCGCGATGAAAATGCTTTTCGGTAATGTAGGGCAGTAGTGCTCGCAGACCCCGCATCCGATGCAGCCATTTGCCTCCACCTCGACCCTTTCATCTTCGATTCTCAGCGCTGCTTCGCCCAGAGGACAATGGTCCACGCACACGGTGCATTCTTCCCCGCTGTCTCGAAGGCAGATGTCTTCATAAACCATCGCCAGGCCCATGTTGACGTCTTCTTTCGGAATGATCTGCAACGCGCCACTGGGGCATGCATTCATGCATTCGAGTCCATCGCAGACGACGCACGGGGTTGCGGTCGGGACGATATAGGGCGTGCCGGCCAAGTTTACATCGTGCCCCTCGAAGAACTGGATCGCGCCGACAGGACAGGCATCCACGCACTGGCCGCTGCGCTGGCATTGCTCGAGAAAGACGTGCTCGTGCTGGGCGCCGGGAGGCCGGAGATAGCGTTCCGGATCTTCCAAGTGGTCATGCTCGATATGGTGTTCGTGGGGATCGAACTGTGAGGTAAAACTGGTCCGAACGCGGTCCATTCTTTTCTCGATCGCGTCCGCTGCGGGCCTCAGAACGGAGTGGAGCATGTCTTCAAAAAAACCGCGGCGATCGACATCTTTGTCTGGCTTCTCGTCCTCCTCCTTCATCGCCTTCGCAACGCGCTTGCTGAGGTTGTTGTCACTTTCGTCGACTACCACTTTCTCTACCTTGCCCTCGTCATCCTCAGCCTCGTAGTCGTGGCCGAGCATGGAGCGGAAGAAATTACGGCGATCTACTTTCTTTTTGTCTTCGTCTGCCATGTTGAACAGTATTAATTCAAACGGTCTTACTCTGGAAAAGGCGAGCCGGTCCAGAAGGTCAAATTGCTTAGCCCTTGGTCGCCGTTGGATTGTAGCATCAGATTCATTTCACCCCGAACAACCGGGACGCCCCCGATGTACCTGCCATCCAACAGCAGCGAAGCGCTGGCATTCCGGACGACCAGCATGAATGGGTACTTTCCAGCCGCTCTGTCTGTGGCTGCACGCAACGCCTTCAGATAACGGCCGTGGCTCCAACGGGAACTGAGTACTTCCTTCAACCCGGTCAGTTTAAATGCAGCGATTGGCTCTCTGGACTCTCGATCGTTGATGAGGATTTCGTACTCGCTGAAATCGCTGAGCTCAATTTCTCCCTGCAGCACAAACACTCCGGAATCTTCAATCTTCACCTTTGTCCTCGGGACCGACGACCAATCTTGAAATGACTCTGTCTGCAGCTTCCTTAAAAGAGCTTCCAGCATCCCCTGACGTGAATAAACTCGGTAACCGGGGTGAGAAACAACTAATTCGTAATCTGCGTCAATTACCTTCTCCAATGAACTTCCTTCAGGAATCGCATCGCTGAAATCATGGATGATGATCCGAGGCTTTGAACGCGCTAAATCCTCGGACCAGTTTTGCCAGACACCATCCAACAGGAACTTTCTGTCCCATTTTCCGGCCCAGGTTAACGTCCCTGAAAGCCAGCGACACTCGATATACCGGGATGCACAGGGGCGCTCAAAGAAAGCAACTAATTGTGGCTCTCTCATCCACGCGTAAATGAATTCGTCCTCTTCTGTAAGAAGATCCACAGCGGCTTTGCCAGCAAGAAGTAGCGGCTGTGAGTCCGGGCCGGTATAGAACTTACGTGTCTGCTCAGGGTTGCCGAACGGGCTCAGACTGTGACCGATGGCGAGCATTGCCGAGCAGCTATACCAAAGGCAGAAAACAGGTATCGCAACTGCTGTGAAAGTGCAAAAGTGCTTCTGGTTTATCCTGTCACCTATAAACGTGAGCACGACCACGGCCATCTGGCAGAGCGGGATGACGAGGAGAACTTCGTAGTGATCAAAAAATCGTTGCCCAAGCCCCATGGAAATGGCTTCACCTGTAAGCCATATCAAGTTTCCTGTCATGAATAGCTGTTCCGTTCTCGAGGCGCCTCTGAACTTAACGATAAGCAGCAATATGTAGCCGATCAGAACTGCAGTGAACAAATAGTGTCTGAAAAAGAACCCTCTCAAGTCAGAAAAGAGCTTCATCAAAATCTGGAGAGGATTCTGCCCAGACACATCCGTATAGAAGAGGTTGTATCGGTACCAGTAAGACCAGAAACGCGAGAAATTGCCTGTAAGCCAGTAATATACAAAGACGAAAAGGAACGAAACGGACCAAGCGAGAATCAGAACACCGAGGCTTTGCAGGAGTTCCTGCTTACTTTCTCTAAGAGACACCGCCCAGGAGTTGCCGGGTTTCAAACAGCAGGCCGCAGCAAGAATGCACATAAGCGCAAACGTAACTCCCGACGTTGGCATGATTGAAACTACCTGGCCCATCGTGAGCCCCGCCAGCACGAATGCGTGTATTCTGTATTTCTGAATACGGACTCCCCACCATATAAGTGCGAAACTGACCGCAATCATCGCACTGGTCATATTGCGGGAGTAGAACAGAAATGCCCACTCCTCTTCGCTTGCACTCAGGTAATAGAATATTGCGAGACAGGCGCCTATCCTCAGGGCTCGAACATGAGCCAATACGCGCCGCGGCGTGATGCAATAAATTGAGAAAGCTACGACCGAGTTAGTAAAAAGTATGACGGCGCCTAACCAACTCCAGGCAGCTTCTCTATTCCCGCCCAACAGATAGGTGACGTAGTAGATGTTCGTCCAGAGAGGGCCTTTCTGATCGACTGTTGTTTCGTAAACCTGCCCGCCAAGCAGGTACATCCGCTCCGCGCCAAGCATCCTGGCAACGGCATCAAACTGCCGGCATAGATATCGATCGTAATGCCATGCGAAGAAGACCACCAGGCAAGTGACGAACACAGCCACAGCGCCGAGTATCCATCTCATCCAATCCGTTCGACGCTCACGTGCTCCCTCCATTGTCAGTTTCCTGATGGGTGCGGAGTATTGAGATGTGGGTGCTGTGGCGCTGGCCCTTCCGCGACGCTGGACCGCAGGCCTTTGCGATGAGAATTCATGAGATGGGTGAATGTCTGATTGGAAGATAATCCGAAGGTTCTGAAACTCCATATCGAACTGTTACGTTCAATGGGACACCAGGACGTAGCGATTGTCAGTCGTGCCGATGAGGCAGTGGAGTTGCTCCAGGCTGGCGCGCGGCCATCGCTGATCATTTCAGATTTGGATCTGCCCGACGGGTCTGGACTGGATGTGGTCCGTGAAGCCAGGGTCAGGGCAAACCCTCTCAAGTCCATCATCTGCTCCGGCACTCTCAGATGCGATTTGTTGATTGAAGCGCGGTCGATGGGTGCAGAAACTGTTCTTCGGAAGCCTTTCACGTTTACAGATTTCAGGGAAGTCGTTACACCTTACCTTTGAACTGGGTCCCGGCACCCAAGGGAGCGCCCGGCCTTCACCTTGTTGTGGGGTCGGGTTGCTCTGCTTCTGAGCCCCACTCACTCATATCCACCCATACCGCGTGATGGCCCTAAACCGGGCATACGCATATTGCCAACCCGAATTGGACAATTAATCTGTCTCCTCTGATTTCAGCGTCAGGCGCCAACCCTATCAAACAGTCATTACAATGGAGGATTCTATGCTCTGCAGACCTCTGCATTTCATCATCGCGGCGGCTCTCCTCACTCTCCCTCTCCAGGCGGAAGACGGATTCAGATCAATCTTCAATGGCACGGATCTCACCGGCTGGGATGGTGACCCGAATCACTGGTCAGTTGTTGAAGGAGTCATCCGTGGAGATTCCACAAAAATCCGAGCCAGGCGCAACACCTTCATCATTTGGCGCGAGAGCAAGATCAAGAACTTTGAGCTCAAGCTGAAGTATCGCATTCACGGGGGGAACAATTCCGGCGTTCAATATCGCAGCAGGGAGACAAAGAAGTGGGTGGTCAGCGGGTACCAGGCCGAAGTGCAGAACCTCCTCGGTAAGACAGGTTTCCTCTACCACGAAAGCGGCCGCGGCTGGCTCGTGGATGTCGGTGACTTTATGGAGATCGCCTCAGACACAAGAAAGCTGATCGTGGGCGAGGTCGCCGATCTGGATGCAATCAAGAAAGCGCCTTATCACACTGACAAGAAATGGAATGCGTACCACTTCATCTGTCGAGGCAATCACGTCATCCACTACCTCAACGGCTACCAGACCGTCGAGCTCATCGATTACGAAAAAGCAAAGCGATGCTTGCAAGGCGTGCTTGCGCTTCAAGTGCACGGCGGCTCACCGATGACGGTCGATTTCAAGGACATCGAATTCAAAGAGCTCACCGAAAACTACGGCGAAGCAAAACGGCTAATCAGTAACAACCTTGAAGGCTGGACGTTTTCAAGCGCTGCAGCGAAGCAGGCGTTCAGTGTCGTTGCCAATAAAGGCCCGGCCGTGAGCCGCAGACGCCGCGCTAAGAATCAAGAGATCAGAATCAGCGGCAATTTGAAATCCGCAGCCGGAGAGGGGACGGCCAGCCCGGCAAACTCGAGCGAGCAATTCGTCCTGCGGTTCCAGAAAGACGACAGCGCTGCCGACAGCACTTTCAAAACCGTCAAGGGATGGAGCGCGCACGAAGTCAGCGTCATTGGCGGGAAGGTCACCTACAAGATCAATGGCGTTTCCACCAACGCCACGCCTCCTGCTGCGGAAGGCAAAATCGCTTTTCCGGCCGGTTCGGGCGAGTATCGAAACATCGTTCTGATTCCAATCGAGTGAGGCCCGTGGAAGCTACCTGCCGGACCAGTGACAGAACGCAGAAACAATCATCAAGTTTTTCATCGCTCTGCCACGAAGGAACTGTGCGGTTTAGGTTTCGGACTGCATATTGAGACTTAAGGAAAAATCCGGTATCTATTCTGGATTCCATCCTTACATTGATCAAAGCTCTGATTATTCCAGAGTGTACAGGCGAAGTAATCCAAGGAAATGACTTCTGATTGAGGAGGCATCGTATGTGTATCCCGGGGCGTAGCGGCTGTGCGGCTTTCATCATCATTCTTGTCATGGGGCCGGGCCTCAACCATAGTTTTGCCCAGGCGCCTAACAAAGACAGCCTGCTGGCACCTTTCCGCACGGGGGGAAATGATGGCCTCAACGGCCTGTTACTTGTGCCCGGGATGGAGAGTGCCATCGCCTTGGGAAAAAAGACATTCAAGGCTGAATTGGGACTCGACTATGTGCTGAATGATTTTGGCGATACGAACGGGAACTCTCGTTTCACCATGGACAATTCCGTTCTTGAGTTCAGCGCGCACCTGTCGTACGGGGTTGCAGATTTTCTGGATATTGGAATCCATGTCCCGTACACCTCCACCGACAGCATCGTCGGCATTATCGAAGGCGAAGCGTTGTTCGACGTAACCTCGGGCAGCAATTCAACTGATCCTGGCAATGAAATGAGCGACCCTGTCTTGGAGGCCAAATTCCAGGTGTGGGGCGGGAAACAACCCGGGACGGGGTTTTCGCTTCGCTCCAAGATCAAGATCCCTCTCGCTGATGAGCGTGATCTGCACTCGAGCGGCGGCGTTGATGTCTCGCTGGGCGTGCTTTACACCGAGGAGAGTTCTTACGGGGTCCTGCATCTCAATCTCGATTACATTGCCTACGGCAGCCATAACAGCTTTAGGCCCCAGGCAAACGTGGATCTGACGGACACAGTCTTAGTGGGGGCCGCGTATATGTTCGAGGTCAAAGAGAACCAATTGTCGGTGGGAGCGCAGGCTTACACGTACTTGAATCCTTATCGAGATACCAATGGGAATCTGGACGGGCTGGATGGTCCGCCTCTTGGGATCATGATCGGTACCCGCTGGTTTCCATGGAAGAACTTCGGCATCGAATTCTCAGCCGGGCCAGGTCTCACCAGTGATTCTGGGAGCTTTTATGCATTCTTGAATCTCTCATACCAGCTCTGAGATCGGCAGGGCTCTGGAGATGAGTGACTCGCTAAAGTGCTTGACCCTTTGCTCTCTGCTATGTTGTTTCACCGGGTTGTCCGCACAGTCTACCGGTGGGCTGAATGTGGTTCCCGGCAACAACATCAACGCCACCCGAAGCAACAGCAACAAATCACCGTCTCTATCGTGGTAGACCCGACGGATGCCCAGAAGGTGTTTTTCATTTCGATGATGACAACAACACCAATGGACTGTTCATGGGCCGTCTTCGCGCTTGATGGCAGCAGCAGGCTGGCAGCTTCGAGGTGAATTGCTCGTTCACTCAATTGAATCCAATCCGTGGCACTGTTCTGCTTCGAGAGATGACCACTGAAAGCGCATACATTCCTGACGGCTGGACCCACTCCACGGGCTATGCGGCCCGGTACCAGAGAGAGGAGCAGGTCAGCGAGGTGACGGAACTGCTCAGACTCGAGACAGCGGATGTTCTTCTGGATATTGGTTGTGGCAACGGTGCATTCTCCGTTGCAGCAGCCGCCGAGTTTCCTGATTGCAGAGTCTGGGCATTCGATGCCCTTGGCACCGCGGTCACAGAATGCAGGAGACGGGCGTCTGAGGCAGGGCTGGACAATCTGCGAGTGAGCATTGCTCCGGCCGACAAGCTCCCCTTCGAGAATGCCAATGCAGATCGCGTCTTGATGCGAAATGTCCTGCATCACGTCGCAT
>Ga0207984_1000891_pt1 | contig 16316 bp, 9 predicted proteins | sample ETNtaG_30_FD_185760 | JGI IMG/M metagenome (GOLD analysis project Ga0207984, IMG submission 185760) | Marine microbial and viral communities from oxygen minimum zone, Eastern Pacific Ocean - ETNP201306PF43B (SPAdes) (version 2) | ecosystem: Environmental > Aquatic > Marine > Oceanic ...
TGGCCGTTGACCTGCAGAAGGTGGCCATCGGGATTGGTGGTGGTCGACGTCCATTCAGCCTCTGTCTTCTGATTAGTCGTTTTCAGCGTCTCGCCGGCGTCGAATGAGATCGGCCTGCCATCAGAAAGAATGTGCAGATTGATCGGGCCGTCGAGTATTTCGCTGGCGGCTCCTTCCCCTTCAGCAGGATTGCGCGCCACGATGGAACGGAAGAATCCAGTCTGGTGAAGCCTGTGATCTCTCAGCACCGTCTTGACCACATTGTCCTTGATTTCGATGGCTGTGAAGGGAGGAATGATCTCGAGCTTTTTATTGAGCCCTGCACGAGACCCAATGAATTTTGTGAAGGGTTCGCCAAGTGGGCCGGCACGCCAGATTTCGGACGTCGCCTGTCCAATCTTCTTGCCGGCATCACTAAACAGGACGGCTTCGAATCGATACTCACCCTCGGGGAAGTGCTGCCGATCCATCACTGCGAGCGCAGCTTCCCCGAGGCCGTTTGGGATGCCCTCCAGGGCGTGTTTGCGAATCACTCGACCAGACTTTGCCTCAGTGAATTTAAGCTCCGCACTTGCCGCAGGCAGAGAACCTGCATCCACGTAAACCACGGCTCGGCCGGTCAGCCGTCCCCAATCAACCCGGACACGAGCTTCGGGCAGAGACGGCAGATACTCATCGAGCTTTGCTCTTGCCAGGACGACCGCCTGCTCCACCCCGATGGCTCTGCTGTAAATGCGCAGGTCAGCGATGCTTGAATTCTGCGAGACGAAAAACCGCAGCCGCGCATCTTTAGAATCGAAGGGTTGCATCCGGCTCAACCACTTTCCGCCACCGCTTTTCCTGCCATCAATGAAAATCTCGCAGTGAACGGACATCCAGGATACGACCACGTGGTGCCAATTTTCTCTTGTTGCTTCGAAGACAGGTTTGGATCCCAGCCCGCGGGCAGACAACCCAAAACCGAAGAGATTGGCTTCCATCCGGCATCGAAAGCTGCCTATCGATTTCTCAGCATCTTTAAGCTCGTCAACGAAATCTTTCTTGTCCAGCTTTGCCGCTTCCTCTTTGAGACTGAACGCCTGCTGATTGAGCTGGGGCAATTCTGAATCACTCGCAACATTTGCATTCACCTTGGGTGGATGCATCCCCTCATGGATCGAGATTAGAAACGATCCGCCCTGGCTGCCGGTGAGTCGCGCCACTGGAATGTAGGTCGGCCTGGCTTCGGACGGCTTAAGGTCTGTCTTCACCCAGAAAGAGAGGGCACCGTGCGCGTTCGAAAAGAGTTGGCTTGCCGGCCAATCGGCCACTGCGATTGAATCTGTCTCACCCGCGGCCGTTGCACTGAACCGTCCTTCGGTCTCGAAGACTTTCAGAGCATCTGGAGTGGTGTTCTGCGGTGCCGGCCCAATCTCTGAGCTCAGACCCTCGGTGAACTTCAAATGCAGAGAAAGATCGTCGCCCGGCTCGGTCTGAAACTCAGCTTGAAGCGCCATGCCGCAGGTGAAAGTGAGGGCTGCCAGAGCGAGTCTCATGAGGTCCACCTTAGCCCGGCCGCCGTCATCAATGGAGCAGTTTCTGAAAATTGGAGGCGGTAGCTGGATTCGAACCAGCGATGAAGGAGTTGCAATCCTTCGCCTTAGTCCTCTTGGCTATACCGCCGTAATGACTTACGTCAAAGGTCGGAGAATTGTCAGTACCAATTTCATTACCGCAAGCGGGAACGGATATCCAGAGCGTCGGAAGGAATCATCCAGGGCTGCGTCATGTCTGTTGAGGCCACGGAACCGTCCCGGCCTTCTCAGTAGCTCTCGGCCTGTCACTGGTCACTCGCTGAGCTTCAGCATGCCGTTATCTATGGCGTAGCGGACGAGCTCGGCGCGGCTCTTCAGCTCCAGTTTGCTCATGATGTTTGTGCGGTGGGTTTCGACCGTGCGTTCTGAAATGAAGAGCTTTTCTGCTATCTCGGCGTTGGTATGGCCGTAGGCGAGGTGCTGGCAGACTTCCTTCTCCCGGGGGGTGAGATCCTCTTTTTCCTTCTTCCTGATGCTCCTGGTGCCGCCAACGTAAGATGTGATGAAGACTCCGGTCAGGGAAGGATCGATGAACTGCTCGCCCCGGTGTGCGGCCCGGATGGCCTGGACGACCTCGGAACCGGTCGACTTCTTGAGGACAAAGGCTTGGACTCCGATCTTGAAGAGCTCCTGCAGGTAGTATTCGTCCTCGTGCATGGTGAGGATGACGATGGGGAGATCGGGGTTCTTTTTGAGCAGCGTCTCCGCTACCCTGGGGCCGGGCAGGCCCGGCATGCTGATATCCAGAATGAGAACGTCGACTTCCGTGACCTCCACTGCACGAATGGTCTCGAAACCATCTCCCGTCTCCTGAACCACCTCCAAATCAGGCTCTTTTTCAAGAAGGGCCCGGAGACCACTTCTGAAGACTGCGTGGTCATCGGCGATGATCACCCGAATGTTCATTCTTTGTCCTCCTGCAAGGGGATAGTGGCCCTCAATGTAGTTCCTTTGCCTGGTTCCGATGCCAGGTCCAGGTTGCCGCCGACGAGCGCGACCCGTTCTTTCATACCGGCGATACCCAGGCAGTCGTCCGCACCACCGTCCAGGCTTTTCAATTCGAAGCCCTGGCCATCGTCTTCCACCAGGAGAGAAACTTCGTGTGGCAGTTGAAGGAGGATGACGCTCGCCCGCTTCGCTTCTGAGTGGCGGTCCACGTTGGAGAGGGCCTCTTGGGCCAGGCGGTAGAGGGTGACTTCGACCCGGCTCGGCGGGCGCTCTGCACCGGGCGGGGCACTGTACTGATAGTCAATGGCGGTGGATGAGTGTTTGGCGATTTCCTGGACCAGGCGGGAAAGGGCGGAGTCCAGGCCGAAGTCGTCGAGGATGGAGGGCCGCATGCCCCAGGCAAGCCGGTGGACCTCACCGATCAACTGGGTGGTCTGATGCTCCAGATCAGTTTTAAGCTCTTCGGTGGGTTTGCCGTTGCCGCGGCTTGACTGGATGGCAAGGAGGAGCGCGGAGAGAGACTGGCCGACCTCGTCGTGCAGTTCACGCGCGACCCGTTTCCGTTCCTCTTCCTGGACCTGGACGATTCGCTCGAGAAGGGATTCCCTCACTCTCTCCTTTTCCTGGACATCTTTCCTGTGGATTTCGAGGCTTTCTGCCATGTCGTTGAAGGCAGAGGCAAGGTGCCCAATTTCGTCTGCCGAACCCACTTCAGAGCGGACGTGAAAGTCGCCTTCCCGGATCCGGCTGGCGGCCTGGACAAGGTCCCGGACCGGCCGGGTCACGATTTCAGTCAAAACCAGTGCCAGGCCCCATCCAACGCTGGCGCAGAGCATCAGGCTCCAGAACAGTGAATGGGTCAGGCTGGTGATCTCGCTCCGGATTCGCCGATCAGTCAGGCCAACGAGGACGGATCCGGCTCGCCCTTCCAGGATTGGCACCAGAGTATTGAAGAGCATGCCTTCTTGAGATGACAGAATCCAGCGTCTGGAACGGTGATCGGATTCCATATCCGGCAAAGCTGCCAGAAGATCCGGTGGCGGGGATACGTGGAAGGTGTGGGAAACCACGGGTCCGGGTTGCTGGCCGAAGAGGGTGAGGAGATAGAGACCAAGCCATACGTCCCCGAAGAGCACCAGTACGTCTATCTCATCGACATTGCCAGGTGCATCGGCTGCGGCGCCTGCGTCAGGGCCTGTTACAAAGAGAATAAGGTTCCCAAAGACTATTTCCGGACATGGGTAGAGCGTTACCGGGTCCGAGCATCGGGCCACGTGGACGTGGATGCCCCCGAGGGGTCAAAGAACGGATTCAAGAGAACGCCCGAAGACGAAGCAAAGGACAAGGCCGACCCGGTCATCAAAGGATTCTTCGTCCCCAAGATCTGTAACCACTGTCGAAACACGCCCTGCACACAGGTCTGCCCGGTCGGTGCCTCATACACCACACCAGACGCGGTCGTGCTCGTAGACGAGAAACGCTGTATCGGCTGCGGCTATTGCGTCCAGGCATGCCCTTACAGCACCCGGTTCATTCACCCGGAGTCGCACACCGCGTCGAAATGCAGCCTGTGCTACCACCGAATCACCAAGGGCCTGCTGCCGGCCTGTGTCCAGGCATGCCCCAGGGCCGCAAGACTCTTCGGTGATGTGAAAAAAGTTGGAGACAAGGTCTTTGAAATGATGCGGACCAGACCAGTCATGGTCCTCAAGCCAGAACTGCTCACAGAGCCCAAGTGCTACTACATCGGCCTGAGCAAGGAAGTGACGTAAGAGAGAGGGGGAGAGAAGGAGAGAGGGGGAGAGAGGGAGAGAGGGAGTGTTGGAGTGGGATTTTGGAGCAAGTGCTTACCCGAATCTGAAACCTGAATCCTGATCCCAGAATCCTGAATCCAGAATCCTAAATCCCCGACACCCGACACCAGAATCCAGAAACCAGAATCCAGAAACCAGAATCCAGAAACCAGAATCCAGAAACCTGAATCCTGACAACCATGCACGCCACCGGTTTTGCCTTCCCCAATGATGGTCACGTCCTTTGGAGCCTCATGATCGTGATGTACCCGTACATCACGGGGCTGATGTTCGGGTGTTTCATTGTTTCGGCTCTGTATCTCGTGTTTGGGAGAGTGCTGTTGAGGCCGGTGGCCAGGTTGTCGCTGGTGGCCTCGCTGGGATTCCTTATCGCTGCGCCATTGCCGCTGCTCTTTCATCTCGGCCGTCCCGAACTGGCGCTAAACGTCCTCATCACACCCAACTTCATGTCCGCGATGGCAGCCTTTGGCTACGTTTACAGCGTCTGCATCGCCATCATCCTCATTATGGTCTGGCTCACCTGGCGGCCGGAAATAGTGGCACGGGCGAAAGAAGGACGTGGCTTGAGGAAACTCTTCTATTGGTTCCTCGCACTTGGAGTCCTGGACGACTCCAAGGAATCTTTCCGTATCGACCACCGTGTCACCCTTGTCCTGGCCGGGATTGGGATTCCTACGGCGTGCATTCTCAGCGGATACGTCGGCTTCATCTTTGGGTCAGTCAAAGCCAACTACTGGTGGTCCAGCACTCTCATGCCGGTCATCTTCCTTTTCTCCGCGGTGACTTCCGGCGTTGCCATGGTCATCGTCCTCTATCAGGGACTATCCAAACTGAGTCGAAGAGTTATCGACTCTGATTGCGTTCAGGCTCTAGCCCAATGGCTGTGGCTTTTCTCCATCATGACCATCACGCTGGAGATTCTCGAAATCATCACTCTGGCATATGAGAGAAACGAGGAATGGTTGGTCATCGAGCCATTGCTGTTCGACGCTATCAAGACCTCGTTCTGGGTCATTCAGATCCTCATCGGATCGGGAATCCCGCTCATTCTTCTGGGCATCGTGGTGGTGTTCAGACGATTCCTCTCAAGTGGGCTCCGAAACAGCCTGACTTTCCTCTCATCGCTCATCCTGCTCGTCCAGGTATTTGCCATGCGATGGAACATAATCATCGGCGGCCAGATGTTCTCGAAGAGCCTGGGAGGCTTCCGAGAGCCCTACGTGCCCCAATTCTGGGAGAAGGAGGGCGTTGCGACGGCCATTGGCATTTTTCTCATTCCATTCATTTTTCTGGCTGTGTTCAGCTTCTTCTTTTCGCTCTTTGAAGAATCCCCAACCGAGCCGGAGGAGGAAGTTAAAGAATCCGAAGCTTCCGAAGAGGCAATTGTGCCAGCATGATGATCAAGTTCCCCATGGTCTGACTCGTCTGACCCATCCTGCAGAGCCGACCAACTGAACGACACCAATCGCACTGTTCCTGACACCCGAAACCTGCCACCCCCGGATGCCAGTCCCACTCGCACTTACCTCACTCCTGCTCATCACCACCATGGCACACGCCGAAAAGCAGAAGCCAAACGAATGCCTCAAGTGCCACGAGGGCATCGAGGATATCGGCAAGAGCCACTCGAGTGTGAAGTGTATTGACTGCCACCAGGGCAACCCCGCGGAAGCAGAGGACAAAGAGAAAGCTCACAAGGACCTCTACCCCAATCCAGGTGATCTGGCCGTGGCAGAGCAGACATGCGGCGGATGTCACCAGGAGATTGTCACCGCCATGTTCAAATCTCTCCACGCGACCAGCGCCGGGATCATCAGCGGTGCACGCTACACCTGGGCTGCACAGAAAGAAAAGAATGCACTCTACTCAGTTCGAGAGGTGTTTGATGATGACGGGGATTTTCCAGAAGACCGGGGCGCGGTCGAAGAGCTCGAATCCCTCCCCCATTTCAGCGAGTCTAAACAGCCCGTTGACGATTACCTCCGCAACCAGTGCCTGCGCTGCCATATCTGGACTGAGGGAGCAAAGCGACATGGCGACTATCGCGGCAGCGGGTGCACTGCATGCCACATGATTTATGCGGACGATGGCCTCAGCCATTCCGGTGACAAGACCATCCCAAAAGACAAGCCAGGCCATCCCGTCCGGCACGAGATCACCAGTAAGATCCCTTCCTTCCAGTGCGCACACTGCCACAACCGCGGGGGCCGAACCGGGGTCAGTTACCAGGGGATGATGGAGTCCGATGGATATGCCACTCCGTTCAAACCGGACGGCAGTAAACAGCCAAAGCTGCACGGGAAAAACTACAGCCACCTTCAGAAGGACGTGCACATGCAGGCGGGCATGCACTGCGTGGACTGCCATACCTCGAACGAAGTCCATGGCGACGGAAACATCTACAGCAAAAAAGAACAGGCCACCGAGGTCCGGTGCACCACCTGCCACGGCACTGTCGAGAAGTACAGCGACCTGAAAACGGCTTTTGGAAACCCGATGAAGAATCTCGAGAAGCGGAACGATGAGGTCGTTCTCATCGCCAAACTCGACGGCAGGGAGCACGCAGTCAAACAGGTCCGCGGCATGCATGACCGTGGCACGCTGCCGCACGCGATGCGGATATCGGGCCACATGAAAAAGCTCGAATGTTACGCCTGCCATTCTCAATGGGCGCCCCAATGTTACGGGTGCCATACCAAGATGGACATGAGGGTGAAAGGCTTCGACTGGGTCGATGGCAAAGAGAATACGACCTACAAGTGGCAGGAATCCCGAAGCTACCTCCGGTGGGAATCACCGGCCCTCGGCATCAACACCAAAGGCAAGGTCAGCCCGTTCATTCCCGGTTGCCAGGTCATCTTCACACAGATTGGCGAAGACGGAAAACCTGTTGTCACGAACAAGGTCTTCAAGACCGCGGACGGCTACTCCGGCATCGCGCACAACCCGATCCAGCCGCATACAGTTTCTCGCGTCCCACGTCCGTGCGAGAGCTGCCACGCCAATCGAAAGGCCCTTGGCCTTGGCACAGGCTCCTATGTCACCAGGCTGAACGGAGTGAACATTCCGTTCGAGTTGGAACGTTTCGTAGACGAAGACGGCAGACAGCTCCAGGCCACGAGCCATGTTGGCGCGCGGCCTTTCAACAAAAAAGAAATGCAGAAAATCAACCGTGCTAACGTCTGCCTGAGTTGCCATCAGGAGACGCCCGGCGCCCTTTGGAAAGAAGTCAAAAAGAAGTGGGGAACGGCCGTGGACTCGAAGGCGCATCACCAGATGCTCCGCGAGATCCTGCGTGGGTCTCTCAAGTAATGAGTCTCGCGGCTCCGGAAGCCAGGCCGGGCCGTCCGTTTTCCAATTCCAATACCTTGCGAAGTGCCCGTTCTCAGAAAGGAGGCAAGCCCAGACCCAGGAGACCATAGCCCACAAGGACAGCCATCGCGCTGCTCCTCGTCGGAAGCTAAGGAGGTGTCTTACGGTCGGCTGCGTCAGGCAGGCCGTATGTGATGAAAGAACTGCGGGCTGATGTCTACTTGCGAGTAGACGTACCACCCGGGGTTGTCCGAAGGATTCGGGCTCGCCATGGAGTGGTTCAGCACTGCACTTTTGATCGCTCAACTGTTTACCGCAAAGGAGATCTCAATGAAGTCCTACCTAACAAGAACCATGGCCCTGGCCGGGACCGCGATGCTTTTTTTCAGCGTCGCTTCCGCTGATGACCCAATCGACCAACGGCTGAAAGCAGTGGAGAAAAAGCTCCAGCAACAGCAACAGGTCATTGACAGTCAGCGGAACGAAATCCGGGAATTGAGGGCCGAACTTGATAAGGGAAAGGCCCAGCAGACGATGACCCGCGATGAGGTAAAGGCCGTAATCAAGGAAGCGTCCGTGGGCGGCTCTCTGCCCAGTTGGCTGGACGGCCTGAAAATCAAGGGTGATTTTCGGCTCCGCTATGAGAGCATTGATAACGACACCGGGAATGACACGAGCCGTGTCCGCTACCGCAGTCGTGTAGGAATCCAGAAGAAGTGGGACAGTGGTCTGGAGACCGGGATTAGGCTTGCTTCTGCAACCTCCGGTTCCGGCTCGCCCCTGACCTCCACCAATTCAACCCTTGGTGGCTCTTTCGATAATGATGCGATCAGTATCGACCGAGCCTATCTTGCATATACGCCTGAAGTCGCAGAATGGCTCTGGGTCACAGGTGGACGTTTCGCAAACCCCATGGTTAAGACCGGGATCCTGTTCGATAGCGATCTGAATCTCGATGGTCTGGCAGAGAAAGCCAGCTATGCCTTTACGGAGGACTTTGAGCTCTCGCTCCTGGCTGGCCAGTTCATCCTCAATCAGGGGGGGAAGTGGAACCAACGATACAGTGCTCTGGGCCTTCCAGGTCGACGCCAACGCTGCCCTCACGGACCTCGTCAGCGGTGAGTTGGCTATCGGCTACTACAACCTTCAGAGCCCTGGGGCAAGCATTGCCGCGAGGACGAATACCGACACCAACAGTGACGGTAATCCTGACTTCCAGTTCCGCATTGTTGACATCGTCAACAAATACAAACTGGAAGTTGCGGAAATGCCTCTCGCCATCTGGATCAACTATGTTGTCAACACCGCGAATGACCTCCCCGCACAGAAGATGAACGAAGATTCGGCTTGGGGAGTCGGCGCGATGCTGGGCAAGCTCAAGGAAAAAGGTTCATGGCGTGCTGGTATCAATTACAAGCACATTGAGCAGGATGCCGTCTCGGCCGCTATGAATGATCAGGACTTCCGCCGAACCAACCGCAAAGGCATCGAGCTCATCGGTGGATACCAGATTCTGGATAATCTGTCTCTGAATCTGGAACTCCAATTCACCGACAAGATCGAAGAGAGCCTCAATGGAGATGTGGAACGCATTCTCGCTCAGTTCGACATCATCATAAAGTTCTGATGACCCATGTGGCCATCCGGCCTCGCACCGGGCAGCAGTCTCGGAGCGGGGCCGGAGCGGAGAGCGACAGAATCGCGCTCTTCCGATGCTGCTGCTTACGAGGGGCAGGTGACCATCGGATCGCACAAAAAGAAGCTCACGACGCCCTGGATCGGGCTGCGTGACGCTAAATCCTGGGTAGCTATGTCTCGAAAAAGAAACTGCCTCTCCAATCGAGACATAGCCCCAGGCAAATTACACCCCTCCGAGATATTCCCCGGGCCGTGCATGTACTCAAACGTCTTTCAATTCCATGGGAGGTAAATCATGGCTGACACACTAACTATCACCGACAACCGAACCGGGAAGGTCTATGAGCTGCCCGTGAGCTACGGCACCTACCCGGACTATGGGGCCTCTGTGCCCGCTATCGAGCTCAGGAACATCAAAGCGTCGGATGACGATTTCGGGCTGCTGGCCTATGACCCGGCATTCACAAACACCGGTTCCTGTAAAAGTGCGGTTACTTTTATTGACGGCGAGCGCGGCATCCTGCGTTACCGGGGCTACCCCATCGAAGAGCTTGCAGAGAAGAGCAGTTATCTGGAAGTTGCATACCTCATCCTCAATGGGGAATTGCCTACCGAAAACCAGTTGGCGGAGTGGATGTGGAATATCACTCACCACACGTTCATCCATGAAAACATCAAGAAGTTTATGGAGGGCTTCCACTATGACGCGCACCCAATGGGAATACTCGTCAGCACTGTGGCAGCTCTGTCAACCTTCTACCCGGAAGCCAAGGACATCAGTGACGCAGCGGTCCGCAAAGAACAGACTTGCAGACTCATTGCGAAAATGCCGACGCTGGCTGCCTTTGCATATCGTTACAGCGTTGGAACAAGGTATTCCTATCCCGATAACGACCTGAGTTACACCGGCAACTTCCTCAACATGATGTTCTGCATGGGCGAGGCGAAGTTTACCCCCGACCCCGTTCTGGAGCGCGCCCTGGATGTGCTTTTCATTCTGCACGTCGATCATGAGCAGAATTGCAGTGCGAATGCCATGCGCAGTGTTGGCAGCTCTCAGGCCGATCCATACGTCTCAACGGCCGCCGCGGCCGCCGCCCTTTACGGCCCCCTTCATGGCGGGGCAAACGAGCAGGTCCTGCGAATGCTCAACGAGATCGGCAGTAAAGACCGGGTGCCGGAATATGTCCGTCAAGTCAAGAAGCGGGAGTTCCGGCTTATGGGGTTTGGCCACCGCGTGTACAAGAGCTACGACCCAAGAGCCAGAATCCTGAGAGAGCTTGCTCCTGAGGTGTTTGCTGTGACGGGCAGCAACCCTCTGCTGGATATCGCTGTCGAACTCGAGCGCATCGCTCTCGAAGACGAATTCTTTGTGGAGCGCAACCTTTATCCGAATGTGGATTTCTACTCTGGCATTCTCTACCAGGCCATGGGGTTTCCTGTCGACATGTTTCCCGTGCTGTTCGCCATTCCGCGGACCTCCGGCTGGCTGGGCCAGTGGGAAGAGATGCTGGAAGATCCCGAACAGCGCATTGCACGGCCCCGGCAGGTTTACACCGGCGCGGACACGAGACCTTACCTCCCTGTCGGAGAACGCAGTACCCAGGGAGACGCAACGTAGGACGGACAGTCTGTCCGTCTTTCCAAGCCGGACTACCAGTCCGGCCTACGAAGCCCCGAATCCTAAGGACTGGCTTTGTCCTGATCACCACTCGATGTAAAGGAGTCCGGAATGACTTATCGAAGCTTAAGAAACTTCTCTGTCCTCGTTTTTGGTTGCTTGCTGATGTGGGATACCCCGGCGCAGGCCGAGAATGCGCAGCCCTCTTCCGATGCACTGGTGGACGCTCTGATCCGCCTACAGGTACGCAAAGGCATCATTACCGAAGCCGACGCGAAGCAGTTAAGGGCCGAAGCGGAGGCATTGGCCCGGGAACCGAAAGTATCGGCTCGCAGGGCTGCACCATCCAAGTCATCGCCACAGGTCGATATCGGCCTGCAGTACCGCGTGATGTACAACGCGGCCAATCTGCCAGGCCGCGAGAGCTCGACCTTTGCAGATCCCGATGATTACGATTTCTTTCGGCAGCGCTTCCGTCTTTCCGTGGACGTCAAACCAGTCGAGAACGCTGGGGGATTCGCTCAGTTCGAATTCAGAAACACTTGGGGAGGAGGCCCCTTCAACCGGCTTGACGCACGGGGCGTACGTTATGGATACATCTACTATCTGCCTGCGGAGGCCCACAAGCTCACCGCAGGGATACTTCCCATTTCTGACCGGGTTGGTGACACGCTGTTCTCCGCGGACTGGGATTTCAACGTTGGAGGCATCGAGTACCTGGGCGAAGAAGGCGAGCTGGCCTACCGCCTCAGTTATCTAAGGCTGGTGGACACTCTCGACAGCGGTCTGGACAGGGATGGCCATTTCCTCATCGGCGACCTGAGCCATCCCGTCGGATCCGCAATGTTGGGAGCTCACGCCTACTTTCTTCAGAAAGACGGCAACTCCGGTTTGACCGGTTTCCTCGCGCAAGAGGCCGAAGAAGGCTGGTACGCCCTGAGCCTCTCCGGGGATATTGGCGAATCAACCGCCAAAGGCTTTGTCATCCTGAACCAGGGAAGTCTCGACGAAGACTCCCACACTGGCGTGGCCATCAAGGGAGAAGTCAGCATTCCCGCCGGTGACGCGAGCTTGAGTGCCCTGGCTCTCTTTACGACAGGCGACAGCGCGGGCTCATCAAGATCGAGCTCATTCGTAACGCCCCAGGGGTTGCTCGGCACAGGAGGTTACTGGCAGTACACCCACATCTTCGCCGCCAACGGCCCTTCCGACGTCAACGACCTTGGTGTCAACATCGGCAACGCGGACGCCGGGCTTCTGACGTTACAGTCCAAACTGGATTACCCCTTTTCAGATTTGGTGGCCGGACAACTGGACGTGGGCTGGTTCAGGGCAACGGAAGCAAGAAACAGCAGCCGTACCATGGGCGTTGAAGTCGGCGGCATGCTGAACATCAAGCTGACGGATTACCTGAATCTCGAAGTCGGTGGAGCCGGCGCCTTCCTGGGAGATTTCTTCGCAGCCGGCACCGATGACGTTTTCGAGATCTTCTCCAGATTCCAACTCGAATTCTGAGTCGTGATCACGAAATGCCAGTGCTCCGGGGTGCCGGATCGTTAGAACTGAGCGGCGAAACCGGCGCCTGCCCACGCTCAGGAGCAGGCAAACGCTAGCCAACCCGTGTCTTCCTTGCTGGACAGAATCTCCAGCAAGGAAGAACTCCATTCAAAGAACAACTCACCATGTGCCACGTGGTTGCTTGCCAACCCGTGTCTTCCGAGGCCGGACTGAATTTCCAGGAAAGTAGAACTCCATTCAAAGAACAACTCCTCATCTGTTTGCGGGGTCATTACCGGCCTCTAGACCCAAAACAAGCGCGATTTTCTGTATCCCTTTTGCCGTGCACAGTTTCTACCAGGCATGCGGGTCATTTCAGGTGAAACCCTCTTTACGCTGAAAGCGTTAAAGAACGTAGCCCAGGGCACAGTGAGCGGTAGCGAACGACGCCCTGGGTAACGTCCGCAAAAAGATAGAATGCCCACAGCGCAAAAATTCCACATCATCAAAAAGGGCCTCAAACATCCATATACGGATGTTTGAGGCCCTTTTTGATGATGTGGAATTTTTGCGCTGTGGGCATAGGTTGCGCGTCGGCGTGCGGACCCAGGGCGGCGCTGCGCTTGCCCTGGGCTACGTTCTTTAACGCTTTCAGCGTAAAGAAATGAAGAAATGAAAACCGCGCTTGCTCTGGGTCTAGATGCTCCTGACACGCTGTGAGTGGTAAAAGAAGCAAGCCTATCTTTTCTTTAGACGGAAATCCCAGCACGTGAAAACACGGGTTGGCAAGCAACCACGTGGCACATGGAACAAGGGTCGGGAAATGAGAGACCTTGCTCTTCTTTCCGACATCCTGCTGAGCCTCTCGATTTATGTCTGAAGGTCTGCCATCATGATATCTGAATCACTTCCTGTGTGTTGTGATGTATCTCCCATCAACAGATCGGACTTGAGGCATGCCTGAACGAAAAAAACTGTTCATCACAGGAGCGGCAGGAAATGTGGGCTCGGCCCTGAGGCGGTATCTCAGAGACCGGTATGACTTTCGACTGCTCTTTCATTCCAACATCCCGGAGGTAGAGAAAGGCGATGAAGTGGTTGTCTCAGACCTTGCCGATTTTGAAGCCATGGTCGAAGCGTGCGACGGCGTGGATGTGATCGTTCATCTGGGGATTGCGGTAAGCGGCAGAGGCTGGCCCCGCAGCCGGTACAACCAGCAAATCATCGAGACCAACATTTGCGGCACCTACAACATTTTTGAGGCAGCGCGGATCAACAAGGTGCCCCAGATCGTCTTTGCCAGCACCAATCACGTGACTGGCTTTTATGAAAAGGAGTCACAGATTTCCAGGCCCGGTCTGATGGTCCGACCCGACAGCATGTACGGGGTCAGCAAGGCGTTTGGAGAAGCGATTGGCCGCTACTACCACGATGCCTACGGCATGTCCGTTTATTGCCTCCGCATCGCCAACTTTCCGAATACGGACGAAGTGAACAGCAAATACGAGCCTGGTATGAATCGCTGGCTCAGCGCCCGCGACATGGCAGAACTGACAGCCTGCTGCATCGAAGCGCCCAACCCGCAGTTCGAAATTATTTATGGCGCTTCGCTCGGCGGAGAAAAGAAGTGGGACCTGTCCAACAACGTGGGATGGGTGCCCAGAGACAGCGGCATTTAAGAGATCTGAGTTCCGCGTCCTGATTCCATGTCAGCAAGAGAGAGTGAACTGCTCCCTTCAGGAATTCGAGAATCTCTTTCTTGTAGGGGGCGTTCGTGAGAGTTAGCATGCCGGTGTGGCTTGTACCAGATGGATCCGATATGAGTTTCAGAGAATCAACATGGCATGTCAGTCGTGCCTTTCCACAGTCCGGCAACTGAGGAACTCTACGGTTCGATCCGGAACGGAAGCTCTGCCGCAAGACCTGAAAGAGAAACTTTACACAAGGTAACCAGCTCATGAGAACTCTTGCTTATTGCTCATTGCCGGCGTATCTGTTTTTGCTCGTCATGCCCGCAGCTTCTCCGCTCCTCGCGGGTGACTGGCCCGCCTATAAAGCGGATGCGGCTCGGTCGAGTGTGACCCGTGATAAGATTACCTTTCCCATTCAGAATGTCTGGGGTTATGAGCCATTGCAGGCCCCGAGGCCGGCATGGCCGGAGCCGGGAAAGGAACTCCACCGGCTCGATTTTGATTATGCTCCTCAGCCGGTCATTGCCGGTGGACACGTCTATTTTGCCTCGTCTGCGGATGACACCGTCCGTGCGCTCGATGCGAGTTCCGGTAAGACAAAGTGGCACTTTACCACTGCCGGTCCGGTTCGTTTTGCACCGGCCGTGGCCGGAGGCAAAGTCTATGTTGCTTCCGATGACGGCTGGCTCTACTGCCTGGATGCCGTTTCGGGCAAGCTGACCTGGAAGTTCCGCGGCGCTCCCGACCCCGACCAGGTTCTCGGCAATGGAAGGATGGTCTCCCGGTGGCCTCTGCGCGGCGGCGTGCTGGTTGACGACGGTACGGTCTTCCTTGCCGCAGGCATGTGGCCCAGCCATGGAATCTATGTCTATGCTCTCGACGCGGTGACCGGGAAGGTGAAATGGCTGAATGACAGCAGTGGCTCCATGTACATCGATCTGCCGCATCCCGGCGCATCGGCCTTTACGGGCGTCGCCCCCCAGGGATATCTCCTGGCGACGAAAGATGTCCTGATGGTTCCCACCGGTCGAAGCGTCCCTGCTGCGTATGATCGGCACACCGGGCGCTTCATGTATTACGAGCCTGCCATCAACCTGCGCAACGGCGGGTCCTGGGCCACGCTTGCAGGCGACCTTTTTTTCAGTCAGAAGCACGGTGGCGGCCCCGACATAGATATCCAGATCGGAGAGTCCAATCCCCGGCCAGGGGACGGCATGCTTGCCTTCTCGATAGCGTCTTGCGAGAAGGAGCTCGAACTGCCCGACAAGCATCGGGTAATCGTGGACCGCGATGTTCTTTACGCCAGCGGCGGCGATGAAATACAGGCTATCGACCTGAAAGCGTGGCGCGAGAAAAAGGACCTCACCGGCTGCATCAAGTGGTCGGTTCCTCTTGGCCGCACCTATTGTCTGGCGCTCGCGGATACAGTGCTCCTGGCGGGAGGGAGCGGTTCTCTTACCGCATTCGATACCGGCAGTGGCAAGCAGATATGGAACTGGGAGGTGGATGGCCAGGTGCGGGGGCTGGCCTTTGCCTCCGGACACCTCGTCGCCGCTACTGAAAAAGGCCGGCTGTACGGCTTCGAGCACCGTGAGATTGCTGTGCCGGCCCTCTCCCTGAAGGAAAGGCCGTCATGGAAGGTCGGCTTCTCCGGTAAGCAGATCAGCGTCGCCGAAAGCATCGTCAAGAGCACGGGAGTGACTTCGGGCTATGGCATTGTCATTGGCGAGACCGACAGCCGACTGGCGATGGCGCTTGCCACGCAGACCGACCTCCAACTCATCAGTGTGGTCCGGGGCGCGGACATAGCGGAAGCCGAGCGGAACCGCCTGCTGACGACCGGCCTCTATGGCACGCGCATCGTCGTTCATGACCTTGAAAGCCCCGAGCAGCTTCCGTACTCTCCATACTTCGCCAGTCTCGTCGTGGTGACAGGAAACGCCGACGGCCTTCCTGGCAAGGAACTTTATCGGGTGTTGCGCCCATGCGGTGGCGTCATGGTCTTTCCCGGGCTCAAGAGCAGCGCGGCCAAGCGACTGATGAAGAAGGCCGGAATTCCCCGGTCGGAAACCAGTTCGTCCGGAGGCTGGACGATCGTCCGTGGCAAGCTGCCCGACGCAGGCGAATGGCGCCATCAGTGGGCAGACGGCGGCCGTACGGGAGTCAGCGACGAAGGCCGCGTACGCCTGCCGCTGGATGTGCTCTGGTTCGGCGGCCCTGG
>Ga0207984_1000902_pt1 | contig 16127 bp, 15 predicted proteins | sample ETNtaG_30_FD_185760 | JGI IMG/M metagenome (GOLD analysis project Ga0207984, IMG submission 185760) | Marine microbial and viral communities from oxygen minimum zone, Eastern Pacific Ocean - ETNP201306PF43B (SPAdes) (version 2) | ecosystem: Environmental > Aquatic > Marine > Oceanic ...
CATACTAAAACAGATTGCGTAATAGCTTATTTCTACGTAATTATAAATATTTGTACAAACAGCTATGCTCTGAGAAATTATGTAGTATTTTTAGCTTTAACCAAAAATTGAGCAGAGTCAGTGTTATAAATAGGGGGGGGTGTATGTATTTGTTATACAGCTATTTATAATTTTCTTGCGGTTATTTTGAAAACTAAATATACAACTATCAGCAATATTATGGAGCATAGGTTAGGTGCTTTATTATATTGTAGTTGCCTCAAAGATAATAAAAATCAGATATAAAAAGCACGAAGGACTAAACATGAATCAGGTGCTATTTTATTCAAACTCTTTCTTACCTGCCTGTCTACTCCTTCGTTGTTTTTGTCATAAATGAGAGCAACCTGTTAAGGGTTTCAGTTTTTGAATGATTGTTTTCTTTTTCAAACGAAATAATCAGTTCACTTATCATCCTTCTTATTACAACCTGGTTTGTACACGGCAGAAAGAACTCCGGTTTAGTGGCTATTTTCATTTGAACTATAAAGTTATTAATCTCATTTCGAGTAAATATAGCACCTTTATTAACGGGATTAATATAAAACAGAATATCGGATTCACTGTATTTATCGGGTAAGCGTATGTCATTTAAGTCATCCATATAAGCTAGTATGAAATGACCCTGCAAATTAACTCCAAAGACAGGGATGTTAAGGCTCTGGGCAACAGCGATGTAAAGAATTCCCATGCTTAATGAGTTTCCCATTTTATAATCAAACACTTTGCTTATAAAATAAGTTTCTGATTTTACGGTTGGGCCTATCTGTCCGCTAAATTTATAAACACCATAAATAACATGATTAACAACTTTTATCTTCTCAAGTGCAGTGAGACTGTCGTTTATTTCCAACCAGGTTTCTCTAACAAGTTTTTCAAACTGAGCTGTATAATAATCCTCATCAAAATCAGGATTTAGATACCTTGTAAGAAGAATTAATCCTTCTATTAAATTCTTATTGCTATTTTTAATCCATGCATTAAAATCCAACACAAACTCTTTCTGTCGAATTTCATTGATAAGATTTTTAATTCGTTCGGAATCATGATCTGCCATGGTGTTAACCCATGCCTCCTCGAGGATTGGAATGGCTAGTTTACCGAAACTCATTACTTTGTTTCGAATTTCGCTGAACATAATCTCATTGGGCTCATCCATTAGGCTTACCAATGCGTTAAGCTCTTTTATTTCACCCACATGCGACATATCTTATATTCAATCATACAGCAATAAAAATACTTCATTACCTTATCTGTTTAATATTAATAGCAGGAAATTAGTCACAGCAGATTGTTAGTAACTAACAATGAGAATACACAAAGAATGAGGCTATACCTGGCTTACTCTCGATATATTAGAATCTCCTTGAGAAAATTATAGGATAAATAGAATTATACTACCTTAACAAGAAAATAGTGTTTTTTTCCCTTCTGAACCAGAACATATTTGTTATTTAACAAGCTATCCTGAGTTAGTTTAAAACTTTCATTTATTCTTGTTTTATTGACTAAAACTGCGTTCTCTTTGATCATCCTGCGCGCCTCACCATTAGATTTGAAAGCACCTACTATATCTGACAAGAAATTGAGAAGGCCTATTCCTCTATCAAATTCCTCTCTGGAAACCACCGTTTGAGGAACTCCTTTAAAAACACTTAGTAACATTTTTTCATTCATATTTCTAAGCATCTCGGTCGTTCCTTTACCAAACAATATTTGCGAAGCTTCTATAGCAGAATTATATTCTTCTTCGGAATGAACCCGACATGTAATATCTTTAGCCAGTTTTTTTTGGAGTAACCTTAGATGCGGTTCTTTTTCATGCTTAACGAGAAGTTGATCTATAACTTCCTTTGAGAGCAATGTGAAAATTTTAATATATTTCTCCGCATCTTCATCAGACACATTTAGCCAAAACTGATAAAACTCGTATGGCGATGTTTTCTCCGGATCTAACCAAACATTTCCGCTTTCTGTTTTCCCAAACTTTGAACCATCAGCTTTCGTAATCAATGGGCAAGTTATTGCGTATGCATTTTGCTCAAATCCTAACTTTCGTCTGATTAATTCAATACCAGTCACAATATTTCCCCACTGGTCAGAGCCACCCATCTGAAGTTTACAATTCTCATTTTGAAACAAATGCAGAAAATCATAACCCTGTACCAGCTGATATGAAAACTCAGTAAAGGACATTCCTGACTTACTGTCAGTGCTTATCCGTTTTTTAACAGAATCCTTTGCCATCATGTAATTAACAGTAATATGCTTGCCAATATCGCGAATGAAATCCAGAAAATTAAATGATTTCATCCAATCATAGTTATTAACCATCAAAGCTCTGTTATCACCACTTTTAAAATTGAGAAATTTTGACAATTGATTTTTTAGTGCATCTTCGTTTTTACGTAATGATTCCTCAGTAAGCAAGTTACGTTCTTGTGATTTCCCAGAAGGATCTCCAATCATACCAGTTGCACCACCTACCAGTGCAATAGGACGATGCCCCGATAGTTGTAGGTGCACTAACATCATTACACCAACAAGATGCCCTATATGTAAGGAGTTGGCAGTTGGATCGATTCCAACATAACCTGATGTAGTTTCATTCAATAATTGTTCTTCGGTTCCGTTTGTAACATCATGAACCATTCCACGCCATCGAAGCTCCTCAACAAAATTTCTCATTTTAATTACATTAATAAATTATGAGCAAAGATATATAATAGATCATTGAATATTTATAATTACTAATTGATTATTTATCGTAAACTAATAATTAACTCACTGTCTGAATTTTGAAATTTTAAAATTAAACTTTAAACATTAATCCTGAAACCGTTACCTTTGTACTAATGCAAAAGAAATTTTTAAAGAATCTCGGTCTGCTACTTTTTCTTAACCTAATGGTCAAACCAATGTGGATTTTGGGTGTGGATCGGCAGGTACAAAATGTTGTAGGAACTCAGGAATACGGACTGTACTTTACTATCATCAACTTTTCATTCTTATTTTATATTTTTCTCGATCTTGGAATTACTAATTTCAACAATCGCAATATTGCCCAAAACAATCAGCTGCTAAACAAACATCTCGCCGGAATAAGTATGCTTAAATTAGTGCTAGGTGTTCTATATGCAATAATAATTTTTGGTATTGGTTTTCTCTGGGGTTATAAAGGCAGGGAACTATATTTATTGGCATGGGTAGGGTTCAACCAATTTATCTTATCATTCATTTTGTATATCAGATCTAATTTATCTGGGTTACTATTATTTAAAACTGACAGTTTTATTTCAGTGTTAGATAGGATGCTCATGATTTTAATTTGTGGATTTTTATTATGGTTTAACTTCTTTGAGGGTCTCTTCACAATTGAATGGTTTGTTTATTCCCAAACAGCAGCATATTTAATTACATTAATTGTGGCAATAGTTGCTGTAATTAATAAATCAGGCAAACTCAAATTCAACTGGAATCTACCTTTCTTTTTACTAATTGCAAAAAGAAGTGCTCCATTTGCTTTGCTCGTATTGATAATGAGTTTTTATAACCGCATTGATCCTGTACTTATTGAACGAATATTACCCAATCCTCTTGGCAAGGAACAGGCAGGTGTGTATGCTCAAGCATTCAGGTTATTAGATGCTGGACAAAACTTTGCTCTTTTGTTTGCAGTATTATTATTACCTCTATTCTCAAAAATGATAAGTATTAGAGAATCTGTAGAGAAAATGGTTAAACTGTCCTTTTCAATAATAATTTCGGGCTCATTAATAATAGCTATAACATCTCAATTCTTCGCAACTGATCTAATGCAATTGATGTACGGTATTAATACAGGCGAGACAGAACAACATTATATGTTACGGATTAGCCAATCAGCAACAATACTCAAATTATTGATGGTCAGCTTTATTGCTATTTCGACAAATTATATTTTTGGCACGCTGTTAACTGCAAATCATAATCTAAAACAACTAAATTTAATTGCCCTAGGAGGGTTAGTAATTAATATTACCCTTAATTTAATCCTAATCCCTTATCTTTATTCTATCGGTTCAGCTTATGCAAGCTTAGCAACCCAGAGTATTACAGCAATTTTACAATTTCTTCTTGTTTTTAAGATATTCAAATTCAAAATCAATTACAAAATTTTTGTAAACCTTGTTTTTTTAATACTTGCCTTAATTACAATCGGTTATTTGTTGACCCAGGTTATAAACCTGAGATGGGAATTATCGTTTATCTTGATGCTAATTTCGGGACTTTGTGTTTCAATTGTATTAAAGTTATTAAATGTCAAGGAGTTTATTTCAATAATTAAGGAAAAATAGATATTGTATAACGAATTTTATACTTTTATTAAGACATAAATAATATTTCTTATTTTTGACTGCTTAAATTCAAAATATAAATGGATTCGCAAAATCAACACCATAAACCATTTTTATCAGGAGTTTTGATGCAAGTTGTTTATGGTTACAAAAAGCATCTCACAATAATAGCTATCTCTGTTATTATACTTTCCTCGATATTTTCAGGTCCGTATTTTATAACACCTCTATTTAAGTCAACGGTAATACTGTATCCAACTGCCAGCAACTCTATTTCGAAAGTTTTATTAAGTGATAATTTTAATAACTCAAAGGATATACTTGAATTTGGTGAGATTGAACAAACTGAACAAATGCTTCAGGTGCTAAACTCAAATAAAATACGCGATCGTATAATCAGTAAATATAATCTGTTGAATCATTATAATATTAAGCAAGGGTCAAAATATAGAATGACGAGGCTTTATGATGAATATGAGAGCAATTTTAGATTTAGAAGAACAGAATATATGGCAGTGAAAATTACTGTCTATGATAAGAATCCACAATTAGCAGCAGATATGGCAAACGAGGTTGCTGATCTGGTAGACTCTACAATAAATCAAATGCAAAAGAAAATTGCAACTAAGGCTTTTAAAATTGTAGAAGATGAGTATAACAAGTTAAAGAAAGAAATTAAGATTAAAGAAGATTCATTAACAATATTGCGTGAGTTTGGAGTTCATGATTATGAGAGCCAGTCGGAGATGTTCAACAGGCAATTAGCTATTGAAATGGCTAAAGGTGAGAGTAAAAGTGTTAAAAGACTTGAAAAGAAACTTGAGACACTTGCAAAATATGGCGGTCCGTACGTGTCATTGAGAGATGCTCTTGAACATGATAAAAAACAGTTAAGCCAATTGAAAGCTAAGTATGAAGAAGCAAAAGTTGACGCTAATGAAAGTTTACCTCATACATTTGTTATAAATACAGCTTATAAAGCAGAGAAGAAAACATACCCTCTAAGATGGCTGATTGTGCTGGTTTCAACTATTGCAGCATTATTTTTGGCAATAATACTTTTCAGCTTAATTGATTTGTTCTCAGGAGAGCTGGGCCAGGATCTTAAAAAAAAAGATTTGGACGTAGATTAACTGCGTCTGAAAGAAATTCTATAAGAATCAATCTTTTTAAACTGCCCGTAGTCTATCGTAAGCAGGAAAAAAAGAACGAAATTTATAGAAACATTGATGATCAAGAAAGGTTATCACAAAGTGCTGATGAAGATTATATTTGGGATATTAATAATATAGACATGGACAAACTATTTAATAGCACACATTTAATAAACTTAATTGCCAAGTGGAGGTATCACTTATTAGCAATTGTTGTTATTTCCGCAATACTAGCTGGAGTATTCTCAGGTCCTACTTTCATTACACCTCTGTTTAAGTCATATGCCATTGCTTATCCTGCAAATGTTGAACCCTATTCAGATGAGAGTGAAACTGAGCAGATGTTACAAATTCTTAATTCTCAAGATATTGTTGATAGCATGGTAAAAAAGTTTGACTTACCTAAACACTATGAAGTAAATCCTAAATACAAATATTTTAAGACGGTACTTTATGATCTTTATCACGAACATGTATCTATAAATAAAACACCATACGAGTCTGTTCTTATCGAAGTTTCTGATCGAAACCCTGACACAGCAGCATTAATGGTAATATCCATACTAGACTTTTACGATCGCAAAATTTCTCAGTTACACAAAAGCAAATCCTTGGAGGTAATTGACATGTACTATATCCAGCTAGAAAAAAAACGTATGGCTTTGGATTCATTGAAAAACATTCTATATAAACTTGGTACTGAGGATGGCTTGATTGAGTATGGTTTTCAATCGCAGGAGTTAATGAGAGGTTACTTAGGTACAATTGATGGAGGAAATCGATCTCAAATAAACATTAAAGAAGTTGAAAGACTGTTGAAAAACATGGAAAAAGGAAGTGGTCAGCTTATTGAGGTAGTTCAGATGATACAAGACGAGGCCAGATCATATGTTGAAGTAAAGCTTGATTTAGAAATGGCTATGAGGTTTTTTGATTCAAATCTTACTTATACCAATATAGTTAGTTATCCTTATCCTTCAGATAAAAAAAGTTATCCAATAAGATGGTTGATCGTTTCCTTAGTTTCTCTCGCATCATTTGTCATGGCACTGTTAATTATCTTCTTCCTTGAAAATAAGAAGAAACGATCTACAGTTTAATTTTATTGAACATAATATGGTTGTGACAGAAAAAACTAAAATAGTTTGGGTATATCTAATAACAGCCTTGTTCTTGGTTGTTAACTTTTACTTAATTCTGCAAAAAGATGTTTACTGGTTCTTTTTACTTCCTGTTGCCTTAGTTATTCTCGTTTATTATCTGATTTCTCTTGACAAGATACTCCTTTTCATTACTTTCCTAACTCCATTTGCTATTGAACTTCGTGATGTTGAAGGTGGTCTTGGGGTCTCATTACCCACTGAACCACTTATGTTTGGTGTTCTATTGCTTTTTGTTCTCAACCTCATTTTTGAACAGAGGTACGACAAAAAAGTTACATCACATCCAATATCATATATTATTTACCTATCTCTTTTTTGGATGTTGTTCACCTCTTTTACTAGTGAAATACCTTTAGTATCTTTTAAATACTTATTATCAAGACTTTGGTTTATAGTTCCTTTTTATTTTATTGCAGCCATTGTTTTTAAGAAGATTGCAAACATTAAAAAATTCATGTGGCTGTATATGTCTGCATTGTGTGCTGTAGTTATTTATACACTTATCCAACATTCAAAATTTGGTTTTGAAGAGGAAGCCGGACACTGGATTATGTCCCCCTTCTATAACGATCATACAGCGTATGGTGCAGCAATTTCGATGTTTATACCTGTTTCTATCGGATTTTTGTTTTTCCCTGGAACGTCAAGAACTACAAAACTGTTTGCCAGCTTATTATTATCAATCTTAGTTATTGGCGTTATTTTTTCATTTGGCAGAGCGGCATGGATAAGTATTGTTGTGGCATTTGCTATTTTTGTTTTTATAATATTGCGCATAAAGTTTTATGTTCTTGCTATATCATTTGCAATAATTGTTGGTACGTTTTTTACTTTTCAGCACGAAATTCTCGATCGACTTTCGAAAAACAAACAAGATTCATCAGCTAATCTCGCAGAACATATAAGATCTATTTCCAATATTACTACTGATGCTTCCAATCTTGAGAGAATAAATAGGTGGCAGGCAGCAATGCGTTTGTATAACGAAAGACCTATATTAGGATGGGGGCCAGGAACTTACCAGTTTGTTTATTCTCCTTACCAAAGCTCACAGGAAAAAACAATCATCAGTACAAATCTTGGAGATAAGGGAAATGCTCACAGTGAGTATTTAGGTCCATTAGCTGAAATGGGTATCCCAGGAATGGTAATAGTACTTATTTTGCTAACCTTTATTATAATTACTGGGTTAAGAGTTTATAAAAAAGGAGATAAAAAAATTAAACTTTTAAGTTTAATGGTACTGTTGGGCTTAATGACTTATTTTGCACATGGATTTTTAAATAATTTTCTGGATACTGATAAGCTATCCGTACCATTTTGGGGATTCATAGCTATACTAGTAGCGTTAGATACTTATCACCTACCATTAGTTAAATCTGTAGACGACATTAAGTCAACACAGGATTCTTAGTAACTAAAGTTTTATCTTTTTAATTATCTCAGGAAGTTGCCGTATAGCTGCAAGCTGCTTCCAATATTGACGCACTTCCATTACTGGTGAACCCATGTAGACTTTATTACATTCAATTGTTTTATCAACTGCTGAGGTAGCAAGAATTACAGATCTTTTGCCAATAATTATATCCTTGTTAATAGCAACTCGAGCCCAGAGGACAACCTCATCTTCAATAACAGTAACACCAGCAATTGCTGCAAATGCACCAATTAGGCAATGTTTTCCAATTACAGTATCGTGGCCTATCTGACATTGGTTGTCCATTTTCGTACCTTCCCCGATAATTGTATCACCAGTAACTCCTTTGTCAATTGAGCATGAAGCACCTATTTCAACGTTGCTATTTATAATTACTCGTCCTCCTGATAAAAACTTAACATAGCTGTTTTCACGCTTCTGAAAATAATATGCATCGCTACCGATAACAGTATTTGAATGTATGATCACATTATCTCTAATAATAGTATTATCATAGACGCTCACATTGGCATGAATTACACAATTGTTCCCAATTTTAACGTTATTGCCTACAAATGCTCCTGGTTGAATAATAGTTCCTTCTCCTATTTCAGCAGAATTACTTATCATATTTGAAGCAGGAACTAATGGTTTAAAGCGCGATATCAGCATATTAAAAGCATCCATCGGTGAATCATGGAGGATTAAAGATTTACCTACAGGTGCAGGTATATCTTTGTTAATAATAATGTAAGATGCTTCAGATTCGAGCACTTTGTTGTAATACTTTGGGTGATCAACAAATGTAATATCACCATTCCTTACAACATGAATTTCATTCAGTCCCACTACGAATGCCTCAGGATCACCTATTACTTTGCCTTTGACAAGACTTGCAATATCAATTAATTTCAAGGGTTTGTGGAAATCCATATAGTTTATGCCTTAACTCTTTCTGAATAATTTCCAGTACGTGTATCAACTTTTATTTTGTCACCTTCGTTTATGAACAATGGTACCTTTACAATTGCTTTCGTTTCAACAGTTGCATCTTTGAATGTATTAGTTGCAGTATTTCCCCTTTCACCAGGCTCCGTGTAAATAATTTCGAGAGTTACATAAGTTGGCATTTCACATAAAATAATCGAATCCGTTTCAGAATGATAAGCAATTGTAACTTCTTGTCCCTCTTTTAATAAATCTGGAGCCGGTATTAAAGCTTTATCTAAAAAGGTTTGTTCAAAATTTTCCGAATTCATAAAATGATATGTATCCCCTTCATTATACAAATACTGATATTGCCTTCTCTCAACTCGCTGAATATCTATTTTTACACCCGACGTAAATGTGTTTGTAAGGATTCTGCCTGTTTTAACGTTCTTTAGCTTTGAACGCACAAAAGCAGGACCTTTCCCGGGCTTTACATGTTGAAACTCTGAAATAGTATATAGGTCACCATTATGCATTATGCAAAGTCCGTTTCTAAAATCTGCTGTTGTTGCCATTTATTACAATAATTTAAATTGGAAATATTTTATTTCAATCCTCTAACTTCAGCTCCATATTTATCATCTATGAGTTCAAGTTTCTATCTCTTACTCTTGTATAACCTTTCATAATACCACGTTGTGAATTAGCAATAAAACTTAATATCTCGTCCCTTTCAAAAGTTGCTGTGAGGTTTCTTTCAATGTATCGAACAGCCTGTGTAACATTTAATCCTTTTAGGAATAGAAAACGATATATTTCCTGAATATCGTTAATTATCTCGCTTGGGAATCCCCTTCTCCTTAATCCAATTGAGTTTACTCCTGCAAAAGAAAGTGGCTCACGTCCAGCCTTGACGTAGGGAGGAACATCTTTACGCACCATGCTTCCGCCTGAAACCATAGAGTGTATACCAATGTGTACAAACTGATGAACAGCTGCAAGTCCCCCTACAATGGCCCAGTCACCAATTTTGATATGTCCGGCAAGAGTAGCTGCATTTGCTAGAATTACGTTGTTTCCTAAAATACAATCATGAGCTATATGAACATAAGCCATTAACAAACAATTATTACCAATAACGGTTTCTGTGTTTGCCTTTGTGCCACGGTTTATTGTAACAAATTCTCTTATAGTTACATTATTACCAATCTTAACAATTGTTTCTTCGCCATCAAATTTTAGATCTTGTGGGATAGCAGAAATAACCGCACCAGGAAATATCCGGCAGTTTTTTCCAATTCGGGCACCTTCCATAATAGTAACGTTAGAACCGATCCAGGTTCCTTCATTAACTATTACATTTTTTTCAATATTCACAAAGGGCTCAATTACAACATTAGGTGCAATTTTTGCCTGAGGATGAACATATGCAAGTGGTTGGTTCATACTACTTTTCTTTATTTTTTTTAATCTGGGCTACAAGAAGGCCTTCCATTACCACTTTATCTCCAACATAAGCTTTTCCATGCATAGAACAAATTCCTCTTTTAATAGGACCTGTCAATTCAATTGCAAAAATAAGTACATCACCTGGAACAACTTTTGCTCTAAATCTCACATCATCTATTTTAAGAAAATATGTTGAATATAATTCGGGTTGCTCAACTTGATTAAGCACAAATATGCCACCAGCTTGTGCCATTGCTTCAACCTGTAGAACACCTGGCATAATAGGTTCATCAGGGAAATGGCCGACAAAAAATGGTTCGTTAAGAGAAACATTTTTTAGAGCAATGATGAAATTATCACTCATTTTCAACACCTTATCAACCAGTAAAAATGGTGGACGGTGAGGAAGTATATTTTTGATATCATTTATATCGTAATAAGGATCGGCATAAATATCAAAAGGAGGTTGCTTTAACATATGAGAATTATTTATATTGTTTCGTATTATTTTCGCAAATTCAGTATTGGCAAGATGTCCAGGTCTGTATGCTGTTACACGACCTTTAATTGGCATGCCCAGTAGAGACAAATCTCCAATTACATCTAAGAGCTTATGCCGCGCAGGTTCATTCTGAAAAATAAGATCAAGGTTATTAAGTATTCCATTTGGTTTAATCTTGATTTTTGGTTTGTCAAAAAGTTCAGCCAGATCATCAAGTTCTTCCTGGGTTACATCTCTGTTTACAAAAACAATTGCATTATTCAAATCGCCACCTTTAATAAGGTCGTTGCTTAACAAAAACTCCAGTTCGTGAAGAAATACAAAAGTTCTGCACGGGGCAATTTCATTCTCAAACTCAGTAATATCATTGATTACAGCTTCTTGTTTTCCTAATACATCGGTCTCATAATCAATTACTACCGATACCGAGAATTCTTTAGCTGCTTCAATTACTAATTTAACACTTTTGTCAGGAGACTCATAAACAATTGGTTCTTTAATAATTAAGTATTTCCTCTCAGCATTCTGCTCAACTATTCCAGCATCCTTAATCGCCTTTATAAAATATTTAGAGGAGCCATCCTTGATTGGAATCTCTTCCATGTTTAAATCGACCAGTACGTTATCAATACCCAATCCCATAAAAGCCGCCAACACATGCTCAATTGTAAATACTTTTGCGCCATTTTTAGAGAGGGTTGTACCACGTGCAGTATTGACTACAAAATTAACATCTGCAGCAATAATTGGCTTCGAATCAATATCTGTTCTCCGAAATTTAATACCATGGTTTACCGGGGCACTATGGAATGTCATCTCTCCAGGCTGACCAGTGTGTAGTCCTGTTCCACTAATTGTTACCGAACTACCTATTGTCTTTTGTTTATCAGACATTTAATAATTAGAAGTTTTCATTCCGATAGCCGTCGGAATAGATTTTCGCAAAAATAATCAAATTTGCCATAAACCCTAAAATTGTAGTGATTATCAGCAGTCCTTATTCATATATCAAAGGAGTAAAAATAAATGGCGAGAACTTGTTATTTTATCGGTTCACTTTAAGCAATTATCTAAAATGGAATCTCGACACTAGAGTGCTTAACAAAACAATTATACTTATTTTTTCTTAGTTATGCGCTCAAGATCGTTAACTTGTTTAACCAGTTTATCAAACCTCCGAAAGTGAATATATGAGCGCTGAAAATCACGTATTGCAAATGATGGTGATCCTTCATGCATTGTATTGGCTTCCTTAATACTCTTGCCTACTCCAGACTGTGCTGCTATCATAACCCCATCAGCAATTTCCAAATGACCGATTATTCCAACCTGCCCACCTATCAGGCAATTCTTACCAATCTTTGTAGATCCTGATATTCCTGATTGAGCAGCAATAATAGTATTTTCACCAATTATAACATTATGTGCAATTTGAACCAAATTATCAATTTTTGCACCTTTGCGAATAATTGTTGAACCCATTGTTGCTCTATCGATTGTAGTATGAGCTCCTATTTCAACTTTGTCTTCAAGTATTACATTTCCAATTTGAGGTATCTTTTGATATTTACTATTTTCCAAAGGTGCAAAACCAAAGCCGTCAGATCCAATAACAACACCAGCATGTATGGTACATTCGTTACCAATAAGGCTGTCATCATAAATGTTTACACCTGAATAAATAAGAGAATCATCACCAATTTTACAATTATAACCAATGGTTGTATTTGGGAAAATACTACAATTATCACCGATTACAGTGTTTTCTCCAATTACAACAAAGTCTCCTATAAAGGCATCTTTACCAATTAGAGCAGATTCTGCAATACTTGCTTTCTTAGAGATACCTGTTCGTTTAGCTTTAGATTGTTGATACATCTCTAGCAAAGTAGCAAATGATGAGTATGCATCCTTAACCCTAACCAAAGTTGTTGAAAAAGGTTTTTCAAGTTTAAAATCATTATTTACAAGTACAATGGAGGCCTTTGTATCATAAATATATGTTGCATATTTAGGGTTAGCTATAAAACTTAATGTGCCTGGTACACCTTCCTCAATCTTGGAAACGTTAGTAACCTCTGTATTTGGGTTACCTTCCACTGTACCATTAAGAGCAGTAGCTATTTCTTGTGCGCTAAATCTCATACAAAAACCTGTTAAATACATTGATTAACTTACGTCCTTATCTCAAATGGAATTAATACCAAATAAAATGATAAATCTGAAATCGCTAATCTATAGTCTATAACGATTAATATTATTCCTTGTTATCGTCTTCAATTGTTGGACTATCTGCTATTGATTCACGCATGGTAGTATCAGCCTGGATATTTTTGTATCTGTAATAATCCATAATACCAAGATTACCAGAGCGGAAAGCTTCGGCAATTGCTTTCGGGATTTCTGCTTCAGCCTGAATCACATTAGCACGTGCTTCCTGAGCCTTAGCTTTCATTTGTTGCTCGGTAGCAACAGCCATTGCTCTTTTTTCTTCAGCTTTTGCCTGTGCAATATTTTTATCAGCATTAGCTTGATCCATCTGAAGTTCAGCACCAATATTCTTTCCAATATCAATATCGGCAATATCAATTGAAAGGATTTCAAAAGCCGTTCCAGAATCAAGTCCTTTAGCAAGTACAACTTTAGAAATGCTGTCAGGGTTTTCCAATACTGCCTTATGAGAATCAGCAGATCCAATTGACGACACAATTCCTTCACCCACTCGGGCAAGTACCGTTTCTTCACCTGCTCCCCCTACAAGTTGATCAATGTTAGCTCTTACAGTAACTCTAGCCATAGCAATCAGCTGAATTCCATCTTTTGCAACAGCAGCGACTTTCTTAGTATCAATAACTTTAGGATTTACCGACATTTGCACAGCTTCAAGGACATCACGTCCTGCAAGGTCAATTGCTGTGGCTGTTTTGAAATCAAGCTCAATATTAGCTTTGTCAGCAGAAATCAGGGAATTAACCACTCCCTGAACATGACCACCGGCAAGGTAATGTGCCTCTAAATCATCCCGTTTTAACCTAAGACCTGCTTTTGTAGAAGTAATTAAACTATTTACAATAATACGAGGTGGTACTTTTCTCCACCTCATCAGTACAAGCTGTATCAGTGAAATCCTTACATTAGACACTAGTGCTGTAAACCATAAGCCTACTGGCACAAAATAAAAAAGTATCCAGAGCAAAAATATTGATCCAATACCGATTCCTATAAGTACAAAAATTTCTTGTTCCATGATTAATTATTAGTTTTTTTTACATAAATTTTATTTCCTGAAATTCTAATTATTTCAATTTCCTTCTCTTGATCAATAAATTCAGACAAAGTACTTACTTCGTAATATGTATTATTGAACTCAGCTTTACCCATAGGTGCACACCTTGATATGGTAATGCCAACCTCCCCTACTTTAAGTTCTCCGGTTTTAATTTCATTTACTTTACCGGAGTTAACAGTTTTCAGCATTGCCCTTTTCCATGTTTTCGATCTTAGTGCAAAACCCAATCCAATCACATTTACAGCTAAAGTAACGCCAAGTGTGATGTGACCAGCTTCTATTCCTTGCTTTGAATATGCAAGCCAAATACCAACAACCATTGAAGCTAATCCAACGATACCTACCACCCCAGAACCTGGAATTACGAAGACCTCAAGAATCATCAAAAGTAAGCCCACAAGTATTAATATTACTATTACCGTCCACATAGTTACAAATTTAAATAATTATACTATTTCAACTGTAATTTGCCTGTTTACCATTTCAACGTATATTGGCCTTAGAATGTTGATTGTTCCTTTTTTAACTTGACATTTTCCATTGTAATGAGCTATAAATGCGCAATTTTCGGCCTGCATTAGGTCATGTTTACAAACTTCTACTAAAGATTGAATTATGAAATCGAAAGAGTTAAAGTCGTCATTAAAAAGAATGAGGTTTTTGATGCTTTCTAAACTTTCATCCAACTCGGGAGTAGCCGATGTTTTCTCTTTAGTTCCCATTTATCTTTCTACTATTGCAATATCGAGACAAAGTTAGTATTAATTTTAGTTCAACATTACTAAAACACTTACTATAATTAATAAATATCCAGTTTAAAATTAATTAAACTAAATTAGTACTTTAACAACAAAAACCAAATTGAATGAATATTTATTGAAATAAAAGATTGTTTCAAATCCTCTAATAGGAACGTATCTCTGGAAAAAGCCACAGCAATATAATTATCATAACAAGTGCTGGCAACATATTCATAACCTTAATTTTCTTAATGTTAAGAATATTAATACTTAGCCCAATCAACAATATACCACCCACAGCCGACAATTCATTAATCATTACTTCAGGAATAAAATCACCAAACCAAGAAGCAAATAGGGTTAAACCGCCCTGGTAAATAAACAATGGTACTACAGAGAAGGCCACTCCAATTCCCAAACCAGAGGCTAAAGCTATTGACGAAATCCCATCCATCAATGATTTGATATATAACAACTTCGGGTTTCCGCCAATACCTTCTTCTATTGCACCTAATATCGTAAGTGAGCCAACGCAGTATAGTAAAAATGCCGTTAACAAACCTTCTGAAAATTTTTCACCACTGATATTAAACCTAGTTTTAAGAAATTCGCTCATCCGTTCAACACCTTTTTGAATTTGAAGTGCTTCACCCATAACAGCCCCTAAAATTAAAGCCATTATCATATGCAGCAAATGCGTTGTTTCAAGTGCCATCGAAATACCTAAAAATAGAGTAAATAATCCAATCACTTGAAAAAACATGTTGATAAATCTTTCAGGCAAGCGCTTATTAATAAATAATCCGATAACGCTTCCAATAATTATTGCAATTATGTTTACAATTGTTCCTATCATAAATTAATTGCTAATATATTAATTTTAATACAGGCTTATGTCGGTAAGCCAAAGATAGGGATCTGATCATTAACATTCAACTGGATTTGTTGAAATTTGCTAAATTTACTTCCATAATGAAATTAACAATGTCATATCCTAACAACTTAATAATTGTATAGTTTCAGCAAAAAGTGAACTTTTCACGAGTCAAATTTAAGATATATATTTTATAATTTTATTAATCTTAAAAAGTAAAGAAAATGGCTAGG
>Ga0207984_1000903_pt1 | contig 16125 bp, 15 predicted proteins | sample ETNtaG_30_FD_185760 | JGI IMG/M metagenome (GOLD analysis project Ga0207984, IMG submission 185760) | Marine microbial and viral communities from oxygen minimum zone, Eastern Pacific Ocean - ETNP201306PF43B (SPAdes) (version 2) | ecosystem: Environmental > Aquatic > Marine > Oceanic ...
TCGTACACGCACATTAAATATTAAGTAAGTAGAAACTTTGTATGGCGAGCCGTTTGTTGGAATATATTATTCTCTTCTCTTCTCTTCTCGGTCTTCGCTATGGCACATAGAACCCAGATTTAATTTTATATAAAGATGGATACTAGTATCATTGCTTATCTGTACCATGGTGCTGACTTAATTTTTGAAGTTGCTTGAATTGGCGGAATTGTAGTCGTCTGAGTGAAGGCTTTATTCTAAACTTCATTCAGACGTTTTTATAAGTGAAGAGGAGTAAGTCTCAAATATCTGACAACCTCTTTCTGTATATAATTAATGGGCGGTTAGGAGGTCCTCACGATTTATGAAAAATACATTATTTGATCTGAGCGGACGTATTGCGCTTGTGTCTGGAGCAGCTAGCGGTATGGGACGTGCCATGGCACTTGGCTTTGCAGAAGCTGGGGCAGATTTAATGTTGGCAGATATTAACACCGAAGGAATGGAAAATACTGCTGCACTGATTGAGAAAATAGGAAGGCGTGTCTTGCCAATTACCTGTGATGTATCGCAACCTGATCTGATCCGAGCGATGTTTAATCAATTAGATCAAAAGTATGGCAGGATTGATATTCTTGGTAATGTAGCAGGTGAAGGTGTTTTGGCTCGAGCGGAAGAAGTAACTATGGAACAGGTACAACAGGTTTTACAATCGTTGGTCATCGGACGTTTCTGTTGTTGCCAAGAAGCAGGAAAACGCATGTTGGCTGTTGGTAAAGGAAGTATTATAAACATTGGTTCGTTGGCTAGTATCACCGCACTCGGTCGTGGGCATGTTGCTTACAGTATGGGTATGGGAGCTGTGGTTCAGATGACTCGCGAATTAAGCACAGAGTGGAGTGGTCGAGGAGTCCGTGTCAACGCCATACTACCAGCACAGGTAGTTAATGCAGGTTTAAAAGCTCGAATGGCAACTGATCCAAATTTGGAGTCTACTTTCCTAAGTGGTATTCCAGTTGGTCGATTAGGTGTACCGGAAGACATCAAAGGTTTAGCCGTGTTCCTTGCTTCTGAAGCATCAACTTGGATAACAGGTGCGCTAGTTCCTATGGATGGGGGGAACTTGGCTATGAATGCCGGAGGGTCAGTAGCATTTGTTCCCACTGACGGAACTAGTAGTAAAGTATGAAGTTGTAGAAAAACATCAGTTGATAAAGGTAATTAGTGATCCTAGGATCAGACGTAATGCAGCACAATTATTGACCAATCAACTGTTTGCGGTAGTTGCAAGTGGAACCTGCCCGATGGAGGCTTATGCATCTGATACTGATCCTTGGCTAACAGCATCTCGGGCTAGGTGTGGGAAAAGCTGGTCATGGATTTCTATTGGCTGACGTAGATGGGTCATTCGGTTCTCATCGGTGGTATCTATCATAGGTGGATAGTACATTCCTGCACCAGTTACATAGTTGTTGCTGCCGGGCGTATGAACACGCATATATTGCCAAACCTGTTCATGTTTTTCCGGCGTTTTAGGGTTAATAGTACAGTTCATGGTAAACATACGCCTGCGATCCCCTCCCCCGAATGAAGCGTGGTACAAATCATGATTAAAGATCACTATATCCCCAGGATTGGTTTCAAGAGCCAGGTTGCCAGGAAACTCCGTAGATGGTATACCAAAAAGCTCAAGTGAATTACCGACGTCTATTTTTTCCTTACGAACAAAATGATCTGGTCGATGGGTACCTGGAATAAATCGAAGTGCTCCTGTATCCTGAGTCAGTGGATCTAGATAAAAAGCAATTTTGGCGGCTAGAAGATCTCCCCACCATCCGTCGGAATGCCATCCGGTATCTCCAACGTAATAATTACCATCGCCACCACAGTAATAAAAATCTTCACCCAGCACCCCCCCGATTAAGCCAAGTATTGAAGGATGATCAAGAATAGCGCTCATATCCGGATGATGCTCAATTGGACCTGGAAACATAATGCGAGTTGCTCTACCAGGATCCTTGCCATCACACCAATTTTGAATTGACCATTCAAATCCTTCAATGATTTTCTCAGTTTCTTCTGGTGAAAATAGTTGACGAATCAGCAAGTAACCAAAAGTGTCGAAGAAGTTAAGTTGTCCTTGACTAAGTGTCATTTGTTTTCCCTTTTAAAAATTAGTTATTAGGGTAGAACTCTAGCATGTTTGTAAGCACACTATAGCTACTCGCGCTAATTATGTCATTATGCAAGTGGCTCATGCAATTTACCAGTATATCATTATCCTCGAACGGCCAATCTATGAATGTTACAATTAGATTCAAAGATGGTAATCGGTTCGGTGAAACTATCCTCCATTGATAGGTTCCCGATCAAGTCAAGTACCCGGAACTTCCCAATTAAGTAGTACACCAAATGCCTCATCCATTCGGTTATAAAGCAGGTCAAATGCAGCAGGGGCCTCCATATATGGGAAGTGGTGGGTGGTCATTTTATCCGTCCGGATGATATCAGACCCAAGCAATTGCATTGCTCGCAGTGACACCCCAGACGGAATCACTTGACCATAATATCCTCCTAGAAGTCGTCGCCGTTGGATTTTTCCCGACGTAAGCGGCAACGGCTGGTCTTCGTACAAACCAATCAGGTGTAGTAACCCTCCAATTGCTAGCATGTCCAAGCCTTGATCGAATGCTTTTGGGCCCGCTGGACCACCGACAGCGTATACTACTATATGGGCACCAACCCCGTTTGTAATTTTGTGGACAGCACGAATGGGATCTTCGTCACTAGCATTGATAACGACATCCGCCCCCAGTTCCTCTGATAATGTACACCGGCTGTCAAGTGTGTCCACAGCGATGATGCGTCCGCGTCCGTTGGCTTTCGCAACCTGCATGAGAAGACTGCCAACTAATCCTTGACCAAGGATGACAACTGTATCATATGGTTGAATGTTTTCAATATCTACCCACGACACTGCACCTGAAGTTAAAGGATAATAGGGTGCTTGGTCGAAAGTGACCGAAGGTAACATGGGAACAACTTGTGCCTGCTCTTGAAGAGAACTTACTCGTGCAGGACGGACAGCGTATTGTGCGTGTGGTGCCGAAGCGACAACCTTGTCGCCAACAGTGTAGTGATCAACCCCTTCCCCTATAGCATCAACGATTCCAGCAAGTGAGTACCCCATACTTTCCGGGTTAACCGCATGTTCGCGGGTATACCGTCCCCCCATTTCTGACCCTCGGCTGATGAGGCTTCGCACAGCTTTGATGCGGACTTCACCCGGGCTAGGTTCAGGCATAGCGGCTTCCTCGATAACAATGTTAAACTTACCTTCTGGTTTAGCGACTCGTTTCATCACGATATTCCTTTCCATTCATAGTAGATTTTAAGCGATTACAATCTGTTGATGCTGCAACTTGGAGATAAAGTGACGAAGTCACATCTAATGACAATACGAACCAAAAAATTCCGATTCATTTTCAAAACCACCTGATCTTGTTATTTTGCCACCACAGATAACCCTGGTCCTCAGACCGTACATCCAAGACTCATAGTCTCCAGTCTTTATGATACAGGTGTTAAGCGAATTTCATATCTTTATGCAAATGGAAGATAGGTTCATCAAATATAATTGATTAGCCTAAAGATCTAACCTCAACATTCAATTGTGCCGATTAAATGCTTATCTTGCAGTGTCTTCGGTTTGAAACCCAGTAGATGCTGGACTCCAAGTTACAGCATCTACTTTGTTTTCTATTACGATTTAGGCTAAATCTAATAAATTGGCTGACGTTGCGTTTCAGAGGTTCAAACCGTTCAGCAATAAGCTCAATCTGACCTTGTAATGCGGAAAATAGAGTTCCTACAGTCTATCCAAAGTCTTATTCAAACGGGACGAGATGGATGATATGTGGACTTAGATTATTCTAGTTCCTTTACCTGAAATCTGCGAAACCCTTCCGGTTTCCACAGAATAGGATAACCTGGTGGCCAACCATCACCACCTAGTTTTCTCTGAAAATCGTTTGTCTTGTCACAAAGCCAGTAAAACATCTCAGCGACGTCGTACCAATCTCGAAACTGCTGCCGGAAATTTGGAGTCTCTAGCCTATAGCTGGGACTGTGATCATGTCCAAAGTCAAAATCTGGTTCAATGATCCAATCTCGTTGTGGTGGAACCGTCCGCCAATAGCAGTATTTCAACATGTTGCGAATGTTACAGGCAATAGACGCAGAACGACGATGCCAAATAGAATAAACCGTTAGAAAGATTGAGCCTGCTGGTGCAATGGTTTTTACGCCTCCACGAATGCTTCCGTAGTGCCCCATCCAACTTTGCAAACAGAAGAAAAAGTGGGAACCGGGCAGAACCTCCGTCGGCCCCATCTCTGCCGGTGTGTCCTGGGGATAATAGAATACCTGCAAGTGATTCAACTCCGGACTGTAGCGTGAACCGCCATCTCGATGCCAATTCTGAGCTGATTCAGGACACTCGATCTGATGGTTGGCCATCCCAATAGGAAGCGCAAAATTTCTACCAAGCAACGATCTGACCGCACCTGCCGCCTGTGAGTTCTGAAGCACGTTCTTAACGAACCAATCTTCCCTCAGAAGGGGAAGGTGCCCATGTTTTTCAATGAATTCAGACGTTCTCTGGTTGATTGCGTGTGGAACAACACTCTCCAGCATGAGGAAGCCCTGCTTGCAAAACTCTAATACCTGCGTGTCTGTCAGAGTAGGTTTGCAGTCATACGTTTCCATGTCGGATTACCTCACTATTCCACGAAGTAGATAGAAGTGCACTATAGTGTATCTGTTGGGACACGTCAAATGAAAACAACCAAGCTAGGAATTAAAAAAATTACCTAATTGTCGAGATATCCTATTACACGCCTATTCATAACGTACGACCTGACTGCGAGGGGTAAAACCTGTAACGTGTTGGGATAAAGAGATGGAAGTTGCTAAAGTAACTGGGATCCGAACCGGGTACGAGACTCATAGTATGCAGGCTATACCAAGAGCAATAGGGTATTCTATGAGGAAACACTAGATTGAACCAACAAAGATCCAACCATGGAAAACATCTGATGCTCACCAAACTAGCTGTGTCTGCTCTGAGGTGTTCCGAATGCTGAAAAATCAGGCTTTAATTCCCACTGTTTGACTAGTTAGATTGGAGATGATAGAAGTTGAAAGATTCTGTCTTGATCCCAGAGTTTTCTGTTCCTGATAGACTATATTAGTGGTGTCTTCCAGTGAAACAATGGCTGATCTAGCTTAGTCTACATAACCTATTTTACAGTCATCAATCAACCTTTCACTACTCACATCCAGCCGAAACTAAAAGATAAATAGAGCACGTAGCTTGTTGGACATGGTTAAAATTACGTTAGCAGTGTAAACACAGTTCTAGATTTGATTCTATACCATTAGAACACCGCAGGAAGGTTTACAGCATTGTTATGCAAGATTAGAAAGGATTCTTTTTTTTCGCCATATTTCCCAAGATTCAATTGTCTCGGGTTGGCGCTGGCTGCGTGCGATAAAACCAGGCCACTTTTTATGAAACCATTCTAATGGACTATCGGTGGGACTGTAGCGCAAGTCAATACTCCAACGAATATCCTCACTGATATTCTCTAGAGAACGATGGAAGGTGAGGTTGCCAAACACAAATATATCTCCTACACTCATACTCACGTTTTCGACCTTTCCCCAGCTTTCAACATCCTCTACAGGAACCAGTCGCCCATTTTCATCACAATGTGACGGCCGTAACCCCTGCTTGTGACTTCCAGGAATTACTTGCAAACAACCATTTTGTTCATCGACATCTACCATGGGAATCCATATCGTCAGAATTTGGCTCCGCTCAGAAAGAATTACTTGCTGATTTGGATCGGCGTTGCCATTGTAATAAATGCTGTCCTGGTGCCAAGGAAAGACTGACTGTTTTCCCGTTGGCATCTTAAAACGGACCCAGTAATCTCCATTGACGGTAATCTCTGGACCAATAAGAGAAGCTACAATATCCAAAATCTCCGGTTGGGTTGCCAATTCATAAATCTCTCGGCTGAAGACCTCTTTATTCCAATTCCAACCCAAAAGCGGGCCATTTTGAGATTCGCGGAGAATCTGCGTCAATCGATGATAAAAGGACAAGTCCTCGTATAGGCTGGAGATTTTGCCTTCATTATAGAGTAATTCGGCGCAATCATTAATGGCAGATGCAATAACCTGACGAAGCGAATCGAAAGCCCGTTCATCAAGTAACCCTTGAACCAGCAGATACCCCTGCTCTTCAAATGCCTGACGTCGTTTAGTGGCTAATAGACTACTCACAAGAGTTCCCCTGACAGGAAGCTACGATCCTTCTTAAAGGAGCACACATCTGGCCAAATGGTATTAGATTCATTCGACACGAACTTGGATCACTTTCACCCAAAAGCATTCTACCGCGATTATTGCCTCCAAGGCAAGAGGTGAATTCGCTGATGGTACTTGAATTATATGGCAATAACAAAAGACAAGTTGGTTTTGAAGGGAAAGTCGGTTTAAGACAAAATTGAGCAACGGCTTAGTTCTCGCTTCAAACTACTTCCTCATTCTGGAACACAGTGCCAACCCCGATGCAAGTCTTTATGCCAGCGGAAACCCGTTAAGCCGTGCTTATATAACAGAGAAGAGAAAATGAAAGGTCTTCTCTTCTATTATAGTGTAGAACTAGATCCCATCACAGCTGGATTAGAAGGAGAAACATCAGCTGCCTCAGTGACCTTACAAAATGATGTAACCTTGGCCCAAGATTTACTTTGGGTGGCTGGTTGTAGTGGGGATCCAAATATTATTGGCATGTGTCTTCGACACCTAGACTGGGCGGATGAAGACAAAAGAGGTTTTAACCTACTGGAGCAACCTTTGTGGCAGTGGCGCCTTGGGCCTCATAGGAAGTATCGGGATTTTGACCGTAAAGTCTATTTTGAGATTTTTGAAATGATTTTATCGCATGGAGCCAGCCCCAATATAATTGGTCGCTTCAGTTATCGGTTGGCACACCATCTGGCGGCTTGCAGAGTTGTTTGGAAGGAGCCAATTATGACTGGAACTGATAGAATTAAGTTTGTGCTATAATCTTGTTAAAATATTAAGGATGGTCTAAATGTAATTGATGATTTATTGCAACCAACACCTCCAAGTTAGGTAGTACGATGGGGATGAGCTGGCTCATCTGTATTTGGAGGATACCAAAATTTATCCTTCTCACCCGTCATTGGTTTACTTGCTAAGTTTACAAACTTGGCCCAATCACTGTTAACAGAACCGAATGCAAGATTGCAATTACTCCAACATATTCTTAACTCCAACCAGGCATTGGATGGTAATCTTGAAAAAGAGCTGATAGTTCATGAACTTCATATTATTACAATCGTGCCCACGAAAAATTAACTGAGATTAGAGACAAAAGAGAATTTTAATAGAAATGCCATTCGCATACAGCGGACATGGATAAGCCATGTCCCACAATTCACAAATTGGAGGGAAGATAAGGTGAAACCACATGAGGCAAATCAAGCCTTCTGGGATGCTTCTACTAACTGGTGGAAAGAAAAGGAAGACAGGCGTGGCCTTTGGATGGGAGCTCATCAAGACCCTTCTTCGGTTTTGAGTGTCCCCGAGATGCCTTTCGTCAAGGATGTCGAAGCAAAAGAGGTTTGCGTCTTGGGTAGCGGCGACAACGAAGTTGCTTTCGCTTTAGCCGGTCTCGGCGGTCATATCACCTCTGTCGACATATCAGAACGCCGTCTTGATGTCGCAGCAGACAGAGCTTGTACACTTGGACTTCAACTGTCGTTCCTGCAGGCGGATGTAACAGACTTATCTGCTTTGGAGGACAATACTTTCGATCTCGTCTACACGGGTGGTCATATGTCCGTTTGGGTCTCTGACATTCAAAAGTACTATGCTGAAGCCGTTCGCATTTTGAACGCTAATGGGCTGCTCATAGTGAATGAATATCATCCTATTCGTCGAATATGGCTGGATGCTAGCGGGGAACACCCGCGTTACGGCTACTTTAATCGTGGTCCTTATAAGTATACTTCGGATGAGGGGCTACCGACGTTTGAATACCACTGGACCGTTTCAGATCACATTCAGGCGGTGGTGGATGCGGGTTGCTTTATAGTCAAGGTTGAGGAACATGGGACACAGATCCAGGATGAGTTTTGGATGGAAGTCAAACTGGACAAACTACCCGCTTACCTGATGATCGTTGGTAGGAAAGAATCACTCAACCAGACGCCAATAAATGACGCCTAACCTCGACGCAAATATTGAGGCAAAAAAGAAGCTGTCAATTTCTCAAAAAGCAAGTATTTTCAGACAAGTATTAATTAAATAAAATGTTGAGGAGAAATACAACATGTCCGATTTGCTTTTTATCGCAGCGTCACCTTACCAAGACGATGTACTGAACCTGCCAGTTAAAGATTTAGACATTGCCATTCCTTTTTATGAAGATTTCATGGGTTTTCAAGTCCTCGAACGCACAGAAGATCCTCATAAACGGGCTATTCTGTGGCAGCAGGACGTAAAGATTGGCTTGGCTGAAAACGGTGGTAACCCTGAAGAGGAGGGAAGCTATTTCAAAGTCAGCTCGGTTCAGGCTGCGTTTGATTTTTTCTCGGCTAATGGTCTGAAAAAATGTGAAAATGCTTCACTTTCTGAACAGATTAATGATGACGGTATTTTCTTCATCGTAGCTCCAGACCGTCTCTGTTACTGTTTTGGTGAAGAATAATACAGATAATTCATCTGCCTAGACAGACCAGAGGTGAGGACTATTAGGTGGACTTAATGAAAAAAATAGAATTCAACGATATAGCACCTCATTTGATAGTTACTGATGTGGTGGCATCAGCTGAATTTTACAAAGACTCGCTAGGTTTTGATTTCAACCGATTTTGGGGAGAGCCACCCAACTTTGTCATTCTTTTTCGTGGATCTGTTCAATTGATGCTTAGCCAAGATAGTATAAAAGCTCCTCAACCGTTACAAAATGATCGGTTTGATGTCTATATTTGGTTAAATCAAGGGATCGATCAACTTTTTGATGAGTATAAGCAGAAAGAGATAGAAATCATTGAGCCACTAGAAACTACCTTCTTTCAGATGCAGCAATTCCTGATTAAAGACAATAATGGATACATTTTATGTTTTGGTCAGGAGGTTTGAGACTTTGAAATTGCCATGCGCCTAACAGGTTCATGTTCAAAACGACCGAGTACTTAAATTGTGATTGTACGCAGAGGCATTGAGAGACATGACAGGCACTACTCAAATCTTTGAACAAGGTGTTGAATTCATTCAGCGAAAAGACCCACAGGCTCTGAACATATTGCTGCAAACCCATTGTCAATTATCGCGTTGTCCGGATCCAAATGATCCCAGCCAAAAACTGATTCACCACACTCTTTCATATGCCAATTTTGCTGGTGATGATCCCAGTTTTTGGTCAACTCCAGAATGTGCTGACGTGCTTTTGGAAAACGGAGCCTTAGTTGATACCAAATTTTACCTCCGGGCTCTCAACACAGCCGATTTACCAATAATTAAATTATTGAGTCACAAGTTCATGTTACCACTAAATATGCGTACCATGGCTGCTCTTGGCAAATCCAAAGATTTGGGGGATTGGTTTGATAAGGAAAAACTCAAGCTAAATGCCCCCCCAATGGAGTGGTTAAAAGATTCTTCTGATCCTTTACACCAAAGATGGAAGATTCAAAATCATCATCTTACAGACGATTGGTTGATTACCGATGCTTTTCGGTATGCCATTCGATTTGGGCAAAAACGCGCGGCTGAATTTCTGTTGGGACAGGCAATATATATGAATCCCGAACTAGCAAAACAAATCAAGAAATTAACCAAGGAAACCTTTCTTAACTACCTAATTCAGCATCGCGGAACAATCTGCGTAACTGACACATTTCCCATTTGGGAAATGTATCAAATGGTTAGGGCCGTAAACGCAATCGTAACCAATGATATTGACTCATTCCAAGCAGTTTTACAGAAAACACCATCATTGCTAAAACAACAACACATAACACAACAAATTGAGTTACTTGAATTGTCTGCTTACTCTAACGGATACGCGTTTGCCAAATTGTTGTTGGAAGCAGAAGCATACATCACACAATCCAATCCTCGTCCAGAATCCAAGGCTTTAATATATGCCATTGACTATGGTGACCGGGAGATGGTTGAGTTACTAAGGGAACTCTGGGAACCGCCACATGACCTGCCAGCCCTAGCTGGGTTGGGGCATATAGAAAAAGTACAGACTTTTTTAAATAGCCAAACAGATGAAGTAGATTTAGTTCATGGGTTGGCTTTAGCCTGCATGAACCAACATATCGAGGTTGCTGATTATCTAATCGAACAAGGGGCTGATATCAATGCCGAATGGAGCTTGCATGAACCAGCTACCATTCTGCATCATCTGGCATTTTCTGGTAAATTAGAGATGGTTCAGTTTTTGGTCGAGCACGGTGCGGATACGAATATCAAAGATTTTCGTTATCAAGCAGATGCTTTAGGTTGGGCCAAATATAATGGACAAGACCAAGTAGTGGCTTATCTTGAACAGGTGACAAAACAAGAAACTGTTAGGAGATGATGTCAAAACCAACGTGTGACCGAGATCAAAATGTCTATCCTTGAAATAGATTCTGACGTCCGACGCAATCTGCTGAAGAAGTTCCTTTCCCCTGACTATACCAAGCTATTCCCGAATGGAGAGGAATTATGTGTTACGCTGTTCTGGAATTAGTTCTTTGTTAAACACAACCTTCGATCGACTTACCTGAAACTAAGTCGTATATTGGCGGTTCGCTGGAACCGATAAACTTCGAGTGAGCACTCATGTAGGCGACAGTAGCACCAATTCGTTGTTGCGTTGTTGGATTAGGTTCAGTTCGATGAAGTACCAAACTATGATGCAAGGTGCAACTACCCGCCGTCAAAGGCACCGCCACTTCACTATTGTAATCAATGTGACTGTCTTCCACCCGAAAGTCTTCCAGATGCTTATGTTCGATCACCCCCCGTTTATGCGAACCCGGGATAAAGCGCATGCATCCGTTATCTATGGTTGAAAGTGTAAGCGCCATCCAGCAAATAACCAGGTTTGGCGGATCAATATTGACCCAGTAAGCTGAGTCTTGATGTGGTGGTTTTGCTGATCCTACTTTTGGTGGTTTGCAGAGGGTCTGATCAACAAAAATCTTTAGATCTGGTCCAATCAACTGGGTAACCATTTCGATAATTTTAGGTTGGCGAGCGTAGGTTCGAAAAAGATGATCGTACTTGGTTAGGTTCCAGATTTTCCTGACATTGCTGAACTTAACTGGGTCGCCAGTGGCCTTCTCGGCCACTTGAGGTTCAACCTGAATGTATTGCTCCGGAAAATCGACGATCCGATTGCCAATATCCTGCAGACGAAGATGAAGAGCTTCCATTTCCAATTCAGTCAATACATTGTCCACCGCCAGAAACCCATCTTGATGAAATTGATCGACTTGTGATGAAGTTAAAGACATGTTTGTTACCTCCAATTTAAAGTACCGAAACCTTCTGGATCAAAAATAGCTGGTTTAAAGCAGGTCGTCCTTTGGAATTTTCAATCGGAAACACTGGTATTTAATAATCTTCTTTCTATAAATGACATCAAAGGTTTCTTTAAATTTTTTCTCATATCAGCACGTGGGTGTCTTCCGATATTATGCTCGTACGGATTATGAACTCAATCGTCTATTGCCCAGTCTTCCAATCCAAGTGGTAATGGGGCTGGTTGAGGACATGTACTAACCAGTTCAATGTGCCGGTTCTCTGCCGAGGCTTCATGCAGTGCGTGGACGATATCGATGACGTGATAGCCCATCTCACCGCTTGCTCGATAAGGACGGCCATTCCGAATTCCAACCGCCATATCTGCCACTCCAACACCACGGCTATTCTGATTGTAGCCGTACTGAGACTCAACTTCGATCAGGTCACGTCCATCTGATTTGCGTAGGTAAAGTTTACCCCCAAAATTGTTGGGATCAATACAACGAAGCGACCCTTCCGTGCCGTACACTTCAATGTGCGGCAACCCGGTCGAATGAACGTCAGAAGTCATGAGAAACGTGCCCACAACGCCACTTTGAAAATCCAGTACACCGGCGAAATGAGTTGGTGTTTTAACAATCTCTTCAAACATCTCTTTTTCACCCCAAGTGTTTTTTGCCGAACAGGTGACCCGCCGTACAGGGCCAAGAAGGTGAATCAGAGCATTTAGGTAATAGGGACCACGGTCGAAACTCCATGTTACACCAAACGTAAAGAAGTCAGTTTGGTAGAAGTTGACATAGGCAGACGAATCAGCTTGCGATGTTTGAAGACGTGGCGCATTGTAGGCCATCAAACAAGCAGATGCCGCAACGGGTTCACCGATTACTCCTTCATCAATAAGTTTTCGCGCTGTTTGCCATGCTCCACCAAAGAATGTATCGGGTGCACAACCAACATGTATCCCTTTCTTTTTAGCGAGATCAAGCATCCGCTGACCTTCTTCTCGATAGACTGCAAACGGCTTTTCGTTGTACACGCTTTTACCTGCTTCGAGTGTAGAAATACCAACTGGTCCGTGTGCAGCGTGTGGTGTTAGGTTAATGACGATTTCAATTTCTGGGTCAGCGAGCAACTCATCGACGCTACAACCTTTTGGAACTCCGTATTCCTCCGCTCGTGCCTGTGCAGCTTCGATGCGGGTGTCTGCGATAGCAACGATATCGAATACTCTGAACCGTTTTGCATTAGGCACGTAAGTCTCGCTGATTCTACCACAGCCGATGATACCAACTTTTGTTGGTGTATGGGACATAATTGTGTCTCCTTTGTTTTATAATTTTCTCTTCATCCTAATGGCGTTTTTTAGCAAAAGATAATATGATATGATCTTTAATTTACTATCTTCAGTTCATCCTGCCCAGAATGGACTCCTCAACATTTCACCCAGACAGTGTTGCAGAAGACTATCTGGCCACGACATCAAACCCTGACCAAATCTTGTGTCTTTATCGGCAGTTTTTGTAACTTTGATTTAACCGTTTACCTTGGCTGTAAAAGCGTGCAAACCCATTTCTTTTTGCGATCTAGACGAATACTTCATATCCTCTATATTGCATGTCACTTAGCAATAGAATCTCATTCACCAGAGACAAACAGCTAGCTAGCTGTTTGTTTGTGTTATCTATTTATCACGAAGCAGCGGCAAATATGCGATCGAATTCCTCAAGCGCGATGCCTCCATAATATTTGGCCATCGCCTGATAAGCATCTCGCCGATGGTCCCAGTCCTGAGAACGGGACACCTGTTCGAGCCAATCGCACAAGTGTATGAAACCAAGGTCATCAAAGTCCTGTGGTTCTATCTGATACACCTCACCAGTCTCGCGATTGACTACGCGTCGATCTGGTTTCCCTCCAACAAAAATCGAATCAAAATCTTCACGTTCCATAAAGCAATTCAGGAACGCAATCCATTCAGCTCTCTCCCCAATGAGTTCTTTGACTCGGTTTCGCTGTTCGATTGGAAGGGAAAACCTCTGGAACCCTTGGGTACCATAGATCGAATGAAACAAACCTGCACGACAGAGGTCCTGATCGGCGCCCCACCTTTTCAGATCGCTAAACACGCTGATCAGGTGTGCCATGAAAGGTTTACCTGAATGCGGAATATTGTCAGTTCCCAGATCCTTGAGAAGTTGTATCATCTCCTGGTATTTGGGGTCATCCATTGCGTAAAATCCTCCTGCCTTTTATGATGGCTACGATGTTTGTTTGCCTTGCACAAGGTAAACAGTTAGAGTCCTAATGCCGTAATTCATACTTTAATTACGTATCACTATTTTATCATGATTACCATATCAGGGAAAGTGATGGTTTTGCCAACGGTAACTGGATTCAACCAATCAGGCAAGTACACGATGAAAAAAGCCAAGCTGGATGATAATCGATCCGCCTATACCAAACTACCCCTCTACATAGCGTAACCTGGTACCAGGTTACGCTATCTTGGAAGTTGGTCTTTCTCCTTTGAAAATTATCTGACAGTAGATATCATCATGGTTATTAGGTAAGTAGTAAATCGAGCATAAGACCATTCTGCAATACACTAGCAGAATTAGTGCAAATCCAAGACCTCATACTTTTCTTTTCCCTCAGTTGTCAGTTGGGGGGAAATTCGGTTTTTGGCAATCCTTGAAGATAAAATCAACTGATCAATATTTGTCTGCATGCGAGAAGTTTACATTTGATGCCTAACTATCCTAACCCCAATCGATCTTGTTTCTTTAATAATTTCTGCATAATTTTTTGACTTTATTGTTTTGTGGAGGTAAGTATAAGTATCAACATTGACACTCCTTAATTAAGAGATGATATTACTAGCCTCTAATCCAGTGTACATGGATTAGAGGTTTTTTTATCTGTGCCAGCGATTCTCATGATTTATAACCTTGCCATTGCCCACAAATCTTAACTTTGGTAGGATGTCACATTAGCTAAGTATAAAGGAGAGAGAATCGTGACCCATCGTATTGAAACAATCGAAGTCAATGGTAGTCCCATGGAGGTCTTCATCTTTGAACCTCAGCAGCAAGGCCCCCATCCAGGTATTATGCAATGTATGCACATACCCGTGGGCCACACAGGTATTGAAAATGACGAATTTACTCTGAAATCAGCCCAACGCTACGCAAACAACGGCTACGTTGTGGCCGTACCATTTATTTTTCATTGGTGGCCTAAATCAGCTGGAATTGAGATCAAGAGAGAAGAATTCAGGGATGACTGGACCATCCTCGACTTGAATGCGGCTTATAAGTTGCTCTCCGGCCTCGAAAACGTAGATGCAGAACGCATCGGAATTGTTGGCCATTGCTGGGGTGGTCGCGTGTGCTGGGTAGGAGCAGGCAGTAACCCGCTCTATAAAGCTTGTGCAGTATTCTATGCAGGTCGGGTGAAATTGGTATTGGGCGAGGGCAACCCGCCAGCCATAGACTTGACTGCCAACATAACTTGTCCAGTTATGGGTTTCTTTGGTAACGAAGATGAAAACCCTTCGCCAAAGGACGTGGATGATTACAGCGCAGCCCTGAAAAAATCGGGAGTAGAGCATACTTTTCACCGCTATGATGGGGCAGGCCATGCCTTTCAGAGTTTCAATAGTGAGGAACGTTACCATCACAACGCTAGCGAGGATGCTTGGGAAAAGGTCCTGGCTTTCTTTGAGGAAAAGCTAAAGTAGAGCCTAAAACCTATATCCTGACTGGCTTCAGGAGTAGGTGGGTTCTAAATAACAGTTCCGTCTATGGGGTTTTTAATGCTGGAGTTATCTCTCTTGTTAGTGTTCTTGTTATAATTCTACGAACGAATAACAGGCTATACTGTTCTATCATTGATGGCTGTAGAATTCAGGTCGATTAACAATTGGAACTGTTTCCGGCTGTCCGGTTTGAAAAGAACGCTTGCAGCTGTTTGCTACAACCAGTGAGACATAACCATCCCAAGCAGTGGGACCTCCAAAACCACCTGTGGCGACTGCTTGGGACCAAGATTGCATTTCGCTCAAGTATGCGGCATCAAAACGGGCTAACCAGCTTGTTTCGATTGATTGTCTGCGATTACCAGACCGTCGTACAATAGGGTTACTCAATGTCGTCGTTCGAATCTGTCCCAATTCACCGGTGATTTCCACGTTGACTTCATAACCGTAACCAGAGTCGGAGTTGACCTCAATCAGTCCCAAACTTCCGTTCCTAAAAGTTAAGTGGATAACAAGAAGGCGACAAGTATTTGTTTTGCTAACATCAGATGCTACACTTTGGACATACACACTGGAGATTTCTTCATCCATCAGCCAGCGGGCTGAATGAATATCATGAATGGCTGAATTGACTATGACCTCATCAATATGCCGGTCATAACCGAAACTGGTATTGTAATGTGTCCCTCGGAATAGAAGAGGCTGGCCAATCTCACCTTCTGTAATGGCATGCTTGACCTTACGATGAGAGGGATCAAATT
>Ga0207984_1000904_pt1 | contig 16124 bp, 10 predicted proteins | sample ETNtaG_30_FD_185760 | JGI IMG/M metagenome (GOLD analysis project Ga0207984, IMG submission 185760) | Marine microbial and viral communities from oxygen minimum zone, Eastern Pacific Ocean - ETNP201306PF43B (SPAdes) (version 2) | ecosystem: Environmental > Aquatic > Marine > Oceanic ...
TTATTGTTCATTATCAATAACCAAATCGATTTTTGACACTTGCTGTGAAAAAGAACACAAGAAACGAGAGGCAGAAGAATCCTTAACTGTTTGACGGTTCACAGTTAAGGATAACCCAATGTGGGAAATGAACTCTACTTTGCTATTAACAACTACAGGTTTTAAATTAATGTTACCAATACCGAGAATTCCTACTTGTGGAAAATTCAATATGGGCGTAAAATTCTCGATTCCCAACGCTCCCAGATTGGTCACTGTGAATGTTCCATTTTCCAAATCATCAGGAAAAACATTACCTTCCAAACAGGCAGAAGACAAACGTCGAGCTTCTAGAGACATCTCCTCCAAGCTCAAGTATTCAGCATTTTTAAGTACTGGTATCATCAAACCGTGTTCAGTGTCTACCGTAAACCCTAAATTCACATGTTTAGACCGGTAAATAGAATTGTTGGTGAACAGCATATTAAGTTGAGGGTAATCAACTAAGACTCTAGATACCACGAAAAGAACCAGGTCGTTAATTGTAATTTGCTGTAGCTTAGCATTTTCTTTTAACTGTTGGTGAAGGGATAATAAACTACGTGCGTCTACTGAAGTGTTCAAAGTGAATTGGGTTGTTGACTGAACAGAATTCAGCATGCGTTCAGCGATGCCCCTGCGCATCCTTTGGGCGGGAATTGCTTGTTTTCGGATATCAACAAAGGGGAGTAGAGCAGATGGCGCAATCTCAGGCTTCAAATCATCCAGTGTAACACGACCGCCGATACCTGAACCATATATAGGTACGACTAAATTCTTTTCCGCGGCTACCATTCTAGCCAATGGAGTTAGTGGTTGGTGAATTATGGAGATAAGTTGTACATCTTTCTCCATGATTCGGTCATTTGGCCCTGTTCCTAGAACATTTTGGGAATCTATTCCTAATTTTTTTGCCAAAACGTTAGCACGCGGAGATATATTGGAATTCAAGTCTGATTTTTTTGAAACAACTAGTAGCTGAGGATCGACTGTGTGAGTGTCTGCAGGTACATCAATCCCATTATCCACAGTAGCCATTGCTTTTACTGAGGTCATATTACTAGGTCGAAGGTAACTTGCATTTTCGCCCAGTGCGCCAACAGCCGCAATGTTAGTTTGAATAGATACTTCATCTCCTGCTTGAAAGAATATTTCTAGGATAGTACCTGATACCGAGCTATCTACTTCCAATAATGCTTTGTCAGTTTCTACTTCACAGATTACTTCTCCTTGAGTTATTTCATCTCCTACTTCCTTTTTCCACTCAACAATAATGCAACTTTCTACTGACTGTCCTAATTTGGGCATAATGATCGCTGTCGCCATGGTATATTTCTAACCGAAACTCACAAAATATATTTGTAATAATTCGAACACCATGCCACCTCGAACATAAATTTTCGCAAAACTACATTTGTGAAGAATTACATAATAGTATATTATACACTGGTAAAAAGCCGTATCAGGGGAAATTCACGCAATATACCTGGGTTTGGAACAAAACTAATGAGTGAAAATCAGATAACTAACGGAAGGAAATAAAATATGGCTATTCGAGTCGCAATTATCGGTTGTGGTGGTATGTCGGGAGGACACCTCAACGCTTACCTGACAATTTATGAATCTGACCCTGAAAAAGTTGAGTTGGTAGCAATGTGCGACGCTGTCAAGGAACGGGCTGAGAATTTTGCTAATCGTGTAAAGGAAGCCACTGGCAAAATGCCGTCGGTTTATGATGATATGGATAAAATGTTGTCAACAGAGAACCTGGATGGTGTTGATATATGTACATCCCACGCCTATCACCATGTTGCAGCAACTAAATGTTTAAACGAAGGTGTTAATGTGATGGTTGAAAAACCGACGGGGATCACGGTCAAAGCAACACATGCTATTATTGCAGCGGCCTCAGCAAACAATAAAATCGCAGCTACAGCTGAGAATATCCGGAGGATGCCGAGCCGACGGACATCTTGGTGGTTAATGAATAAAAAGAAAATGCTTGGTGAAATGACAACGTTTTATGCACAACATGCTAGTTATCGTGCCCCAACTCCCGAAGCTGATTGGCATTGGAGGCTTGATCTGTCACTTGGTGGTGGAGGTATGGTAATGGACTCCGGTGCCCATTATGCTGATACTATCCGCTACTTATTTGGTGATCCTGATACAGTCTATGGACACGTGTCTCAAATTATAGATCGCAAAGTCACCAAATCTGGTGAACGTGTTCAGGATGAACAAGAAGATACATGGATGGCAACCATCAATTTCAAAAGTGGAGTGACTGGGCTTTGGACTTGCAGTTGGGCTGCCCCAGGACACAATTTTAATCATGTCGTTTATTATGGTACTGAAGGAGCACTTATTGATAGCGGAGACATCTTTCATGGTCCATTTGATGAGGCAGAGATCGTACTTAAAGACGGATCCCAGTACAGTATGAAAAACTTAATAGATGATTATATGTCGAGCCTAGATGAAGAAGAGAAAAACCGTCTGTTCCCACATGGTTTCACCGATGGAGTGGTTTTGGAATGTTACGATTTCGTTGATGCAATTGAGAATAACCGTCCACCAGAAATCACTGCGGAAATGGGGCTTCGCGCAAAATCAATCTGTGAAGCTATTTACGAATCGAATGCTTGCAACCAAGTTGTTGATTATGAAGCTGTTGTCTCCGGTGAAATTGAAGTTTATCAAAAACCAATAAATGAAAGATGGAATCTATAATTATCATATATTTAGCTCTACGAGATAGTTAAGCTAATATTAGATTATTTTAGCACTACGACCGGAATGAGGAGGGCCAATGATTAAATCAGTTTTACTATGGGAAAACCAAAGACGGTATATCCGTGAGGCACTTGATGCAGGAGAATTGAAAGGCGCAATTGTACCCACAGGAAGTACTGAGCAGCATAATGAGCACCTTGCTATGATTCATGATACTGAGAGTGCCTTACATGTTTCAAAATTAGCAGCAGAAAAGCTGCGTCCTGAGGTAATTGTCACCACTCCCTTAGCCATTGGTGTTTCAGAACATTGGATGGATCATAAAGGAACTCTGACGCTTCGACCTGAAGTATTTGGGGAAGTATTATACGACGTTTGTGACAGTTTAAGACGTCATGGAATTGAAAATGTGCTGATTATCAATGGTCATGCTGGAAACGCGGGGCCTGTGCAACAACGATTGGAGGATTTCCGTCAGCGTTTAGGTATCAATCTTGCTTTTCATTCGTATTGGGAAGCCTACACGAGCGAACTGATTGAGGAACAGATGGCATCTGGCAATTGTCCTGGACACGCTTCAGAATTTGAGACCGCCTTTGCCTTAGCCGCATTTCCGAACAATGTTGATTGGGAGAATGTGGATTATGATAATGCCAAGTTAACTATCTCCAATCCAGACCGAGCCAAAAATGATCGTGAATACCATCATGAAGCTAAGCTTGCAACAGCTGAGAAAGGTCAGGTGATGATAGACGTCGCCGTCGATTGGGTATCGGAAAGAATGCAAAATATGATTCAGTGACTGGAAGCATATATTATTCGTTCTGACATTAGTTTAAACTGGATGGGAATCAAATATTACTACCAAACTTATACTTCACCTGTATCACTCGGACCAAATTGATGCATAGCCATATCCTTAATTCCTTTTAGGTCAAGTTTCCCCGTCCCTAATAATGGCAGTTCTTCGGTCTCGTAAAAACTATCTGCTGATGGAATAAAAATATTCGGTAGACCTTTCTCATCTGATAATTTTTCCCGCAGTTCGTTTGGAGATTGTTGCAACGGTCTATGGATAACGATTAACCGTTCACCTCTTTTCTCATCGGGGATAGCCGTTACAGCTGCCATAAGAACATCCTCATCCGCAGCCTCGATGATTTCGTTGAGCATTTCTTCAATTTGAACATGAGGTACCATTTCACCACCGATTTTAGAAAACCGACTTACACGCCCAGTAATTCGAATGAAACCATCATCATCTATTTCGGCAACATCACCAGTGCGATACCAACCGTCCACAATTACCTCATCAGTTAAGTCTTGACGTCCATAATAGCCTTTCATCACATTAGGACCTTTAATCCACAACATACCAGAGGCATTAGTTCCAAGTTCCTCGTTAGTATCCAAATCGGTAATCTTGGCAGTGACTTCAGGAATTGGCAGACCAACCGTTCCCTCTTTCAAGTCGATCTGGGAATCACCTGAAGAACGACTTGGTGGAACGTTAACCGAGACTAACGGTGATAATTCCGTAGCGCCATACCCTTCAACCGGTCGTATATTAAATTTTTCCTCAAAAGCATCAGCCAAATCCTTTGGCAATTTTTCAGCACCGGTTATGGCTATATCAACTGATGCAAATTCTTCTGGACTGCAGCGGCGCAGAAATCCACGCAGAAATGTCGGAGTAGCTAAAAGCATCGTTCCTTTGTGTCGCTGGCAAAGCTTGCCAATTTGCTTACCTTCCAAAGGACTAAAATGATAAGCGGCTTTGATGTCTAATGCCATTGTAGCCCAGAGAGTAGCGGTAAATCCAAATGAGTGAAAAAAAGGCAAGATGCCGATCATGACATCCTCATGCTCCAGTTTAACAATCTGGTCAATAGCCTTGATATTTGAACTAATATTAGTATGGGTCAGCATCACTCCTTTGGGAATACCAGTTGAACCAGAGGTGAAAATAATAGTCAATAGATCCTCTCCCTTAACTTCATGTAATCCCAGGTTACGTTCTAGTACTCCTGCAGGTGTAACACAAGCTGAGAATAATGCTGATAGCTTATTGAACAAACCTGCCTTGAGAGAAGGATTTTCGCGAAAATCTTCTAAGTAAACAATCTCAGCCTCCAGATTTAGATCGAATTTTTCCAAAGCCTTACGGCTAGTAATAACATGTTTGATATGACATTGTTTTAAGCAAGCATTCAAAACTTCGGAGGTAACAGTATAATTTAGGTTAATAGCAGAGCGACGATCCAAAGTTAATGCAAGATTAACAACAACCGATGGTACAGTCGGGGGTAACAGAACCCCAACACATTCTTCATCAGTATCAAGCACATGTTGACGCAACAGTTTGCGCATGATAAGCGCGCCAGCCAATAGTTTATAGCCACTCAATTCCATTCCCATAGAATCGGCAATTTTAGACTGGCGACCTCTTTGCTTACACCGACGAATGAAAAGTCGAGTCAGATTCATTTCATCTTGAATTTGGTTTTCCATTATGTTCCTCTCCATTGTGTTTCTATTTCTGAAAAACGAATTTCGCTCTACTTCAAAGTTCCAATGACCTTATATTCTAGAAGACTTCAGATAACTTTAATTTTTCTTTTTATCATGCCAAATAGTAGCCAATAAATGCATGAATTCTATCAGAAATGACATTAACATACAACCAAGTCAACATAAAGCCACCGAACACTGATCCCATCACCATCAATTGAAACTTCTGTATTGTAGGGGGAGAGACCGTCGTTCAAAAAACTCTTGGAACAATGGGGGCTCTACCAAGATCAAGGGCTAGACTTACACATCCTCTGCAAGAATCGGTTGGTTCTGCTTGATGACCAGCATGATCCTTACGGTTGGTTTAGAAGTGGATAACCTTTCACGTGGTCCGAACGAGCATCCCCATTTCTCCATTGCCAATTGGTTGTCCTCCAACTGATTTTTTCGCCGAACCATGACAGATCAAATCTACCGACGAAATTAAGGAAGATAATCAATACTCAGCGTTTGTTATTGATAAACATATTCCGAAGTAGGTAATGAGCTTAGTGGTTATTACACCGACCCATTATGATCTGTTACAGCTTGAATCATGGCTGTAATGTAACCAAACTCATAGGCAAATGCTTGGCGTCCACTCTCTGGATCCTTATGGCCGGGCGCGTGGTCGGGAACGACCATATGTTCATATCCCACTTCCTTGAGTGCTTGCATATTCCGGTGCATGTTCATAACACCTTCGTCAGGCCAAACTTCTTGAAATTTGTTCTTTCCACCAATAATATTCCTGAAATGACAGAGAAAAATCTTCTTTCTTGATCCAAAATATTTGATAATCTCAGGAACTTCTGCCGCAGGATCATCTGAACTCTCCGCCATACATCCCAAACACAAGTTCACACCGTGGTATGGACTGGGGCAGATCTCTATGAATTTCTTGAATCCATCGGCCCCTCCAAGGACCCTATCAACATTGCGGTAGCCAGCAGGCAGCCATGGGTCGCAGGGATGGCAAGCCATTCTGACTTTGCATTCGGTGGCTACAGGAATGACCCGTTCAAGAAAGTAGGTGATTCGTTCCCAGTTAGTTTCAGCACCAACAGGCTCCTCGTATCTCGGTTCTCGATCCTTGGCTTCTTCTAAATCCCAGGTGCTGTAGGTTGATCCGCCCCGTCCAGGCGGTTTACTTTCCGTCCGTTGGTTTTCCATTTCACAGAGAAAGTATTTAATCGCTGGTATACCTGCTTCAGCTGCCTGCCGAACCATGTTGCGAACCAATTCAATTTCTTGATCACCTTCATCGTAATTACCAAGCATATAATTAGGTACGGCACCACCGTTGACATTCAGTTGAGCAATAGGTAGGGCAATCATTTCCATATCGACGCCGAATTCGGAACACTTCTTTTTCTTCTGCACTAGTTCCTCGACATCCCACCCATACTCTCGATGAAAAGCAATAAAGTTCTCATTTTTATTGAAGACTCCATGTCTAACTAGATACTCCAGATCAGCATCTGACGTGTTAAATTGTTGTGTCCCAACATGCATTTGATCCTCCTAATTATTTAGTTGCCGAGAAAGTAGGCAGCCGTTATAAGTTCAAGTTCATTAGCTTGAAAGGTCTTTTGATCAGCATCATTATTTATGATTTCGGAATAACATAAGTTTTGAAAAACTATATAATTTCCTCAAAAAACCGTCAAGCCAAAAGTCACGACATAGAAACATAGGAACCTTCTATTCAACCAATGAACACGCGTTAAATGGAACCAAAGTGAAAATTCTTTGTACCAAAGGAGCACATTCATCAAGGCCAGAACTCATAAGTTTGGATGCCAAGTGTAATTCCTATCAAACTCCATATGCTACCGATTATAAAATCTCCGAATGCTAATCCTAGAAAAAATGGCAAGGCTTTGCGGTAAGCACCAAGTCCAATAAATCGCAAGATAATCCACTTAACAACAAAGGCAATAAATAAGCACGACCAAAAATTGTTCATAGCCCAGCTATTAGCCATTGCATACCCCAGTGGGTGAAATGGCCACCAGATAAAACGCATTCTCATCCAATAAATCAAGCTTCCCAAAAAGAATCCTCCAGCCATATACCCTATTCCCATATAATCAGGTGGTACTGGATAAGTAAGCCAATGTTGCAAGCGTCGGTAGAGGTAAGCTACCATTCCACCGGGGAAAGGCCCAAAGTACCCTGATGATGCACCAATGGAGTAATATTGGTGCATCATCAGCCAAAACGTCGTTAGCGTTGCAACGCCTGTAACCAGTAAAACCGCAACTGGAATTCGCTTGGTAGAAATGCAAGTTCGTTCGGCAATTTTTAATCCTTCGAGGAGATGTGGCATGGGATGGCTCATATAAGCTTGGTTGAAGAAACCATAGATAGTGAAACCTGTTAAGTCAGTAGCTCTAAGTCGGCTAGTACCCAATACCGTTGTCAAAAAATGATCTGGATCGATTGCCGCAAAATCGTGAACAAGTGATCCCATTTCAGCCCTCAGTCTAGCGACCACCATTGCCAAAACAAGGTAAATCAAAAAATAGATAACAGCAACCCAAATCGACATACCTAATTCATGAGAAAAAAACACTAAGCCTGCCAAGCCAGCTACCATTCCCCAAAAAGCAAATTGATACCCTATCATTTCGCTTGATTCTTCCAGATGTTTTTTGTTATCACCAAACCCAAATCCACGTCGAAATATCAATAAAAATTGGTGTCGGCCTAGCCAAATAGTGAATAAGGCAATAGCGAAATATGCACCAAATGATTGATGGTCATAAGAGGGGAAATGATGCCAACCTGCTAATGCTTTGATGATAAGTTGTACCTTGTACCCCAAATAAAATACCCACCCGGATAATAAGACATCCAATGGTACTAAAAATGTCAATCCAACTAAAAACGGATAAAAAGACAAGCGAATATCTCCCATTGCGTTCCATGGGCGACTGGTAAAAAGATAGCCAAAACTGCGGCGTTTAACAGGGATGAAAGGAAATTGGGGGTAGAGAGAATGCAAGCCATTAGCAAGACTAATGAAAGCAGCTATTCCAAATCCTATCCACATGAATCTATTTCGGAAAAACATCATTTTTGGATTTGTCATCTGCAATGGTAGTTGAATCACAGGATAGGTCAGTTTTTCCTTCTCTACCCACTGTTGCCGCAAAAAGGTATTCAAACATAAAAGTACAAACATGATGATGACAAGGAACCCAACCCAAAGTAGCATTGGTGTAATCCAGGCGCGAAGGATATCTAACTGATAGACTGTCGTTCCACCTTCGTAATAAAATCGGATTGCCTTCTGGTCGTTGACCAAAGCCCAGCGCGGCAGGTAGTTTCCAAACAACTGCATCCATTCATTTTCTTGGTCTGCAAACCATTGGGCATGTACCATGAATTCGACCAGATGGTGACCAATTTTGTCGGAACAAATACAGGAGCTAACGGAAAGGAGAAAATAGACAATTAGGAATTCCGACTGATCTAAGAATACGCACCCAGACAGTTTCCCCCAAATTTTGTTGATTAGCATCAATCCCACAACAATAAAAATAACGTTTGAGATTGGTGCCAGCCACGTTGGAAAAGTGTAATGTACTGTTTCCTGTTGGAGGAGCCAAAAGCTGTTAAGCGGAATCAAAAAAAAGGTAAGAAGAACCGATCGTATTGTCAGTCCACGACGAACAATCGTGTTTGATGAAGGAGTGGTGCTCAATGCCATCGCCTGACGTCATTTGCCTTTGAATTAATAGACTCAAAACAAGCAGCCAAAAGCAGTAGACTTTTAGTGAAAAATGTTATTTCTCTAATAAAATAAGGCAGATATTCTATGAATTGGCTTGCTGGCGACGGATTCTGGCTGGAGATTGGTCAATGCTTGCTCTGATAAGTTGCAGATTGCTATTAAACTGCCTATAGTAATAATAATCAATCAGATAGTGGTTTTACCGTTCGGCTTTAATGGCCGCCCAACCAACTGCCAATTTATCACTCGGGTCAACCGAAAGCACTTGGTCGATGAGTTTGTCTTGAATCTCTTCTTGGCTCAGTCCCACATTAGCGTATATCATCACTTCATCAATCATACCATGAAAAAGTCGGCTCTTTTTTCGTTCCACACCGATACCAACAAATGCTTCGTTGTTTCGTGTTTTAATGGCTTCTTTTGCTGAGGTGCTGAAATCCACTTTACCATCTAGATAGAGAAAGATTTTCTTCTGATCATAGGTAAGAGCCACATGCATCCACTTATTCAGCGGCAATTTCGTTTTTCCAGTCTTGTATCCAAGTCCACCATCGTCTGAAGGACCGTAAAGGTACATACCAAGTTTTCCTTCTCGATAGACAAGATAGTAAGAACCAGGTTTGGCAACGATGTTTCCCTGATCCTCAGTAGGTGGTCCCAAAATTTTGATCCAGGCAGAGAGTGTAATTCCTGCTGTAACCTGTTCCAGACTGTCTACCTCCTGTGCAGGTATTTTTAATCCGGATGGAGGTTTGAACGCCAAGCCCTTACCCGTAAAGTTTCCACCTTTATCGACACCTTCTTTGACCCATTTGGCACCTGCCCAAAGTTCACCATCATTTTTCTCAGTGGACGAATCCTTAGCGATTTTTCCTGTGCCTTCATCGAGATGCCAATGGCCGACGAGTCCTTTCGGTGCAGCTGCTAAAGCAATAGTTGTCGTCATTAAAGCAATAAAAAAAAGAAGAACACCAAAATTCAGCTTTGTTCCAACAGACATTTTTACCACCTTTTTTTAGTTCCCCAAGTTGGAAAACTAATCGAACCCAGTTAATTGTATACAGATATTACAGTATAAAGGATCAAAATTGTATAAAAACTGTAATCGGCTTTTTAGAACTGGGTATGCTGATACCGGTTGAATGGCACATCAACTGCCAATTCAGTGGCAACGGTTTCCAAAATCTCCTGATGTTCAGAGCTAAGAGGAATACCCGACTGTCTGTTCTCTAAAGCCCACTGCCATTCCAAGCCACCAGCAAGTTCCGCCTGATCCATATTCGGCAGAGGTTTCATACTACGTGCTTCATTGATGTAACGGTCCATTTCCTTTTTGAGTTCGGATACTGGCATAAAGTGATTGACATCAAAGATGGCAATGAACGCGCCTTGGTTCGATTCCCAAAGAGACTTGGGTTTCTGAAACTCCGGCTTGTAGATACCTGCCAAGATCCCCCCTAGTGATTGCATAACTGCTCCTAATCCCATACTCTTAAAGATAGCAGAAGGGTACTGTTCAAAAAGTGTAAGGTTATACGACAGAACGCCTCCCATGTCTAGTACTAGTGGCGGTTGATCACCTGAGGGGATAGCTATACTAATTGGGGATCCTGGTGTAGACCCAGACACGAGATCTTCACGACCAAATGAAATACGATGGGAAGAGATGGCGATACTAATGCAATCATGTGCTAAAGCTATCCGGGTGTACTTGCCAGCTGCACCAAAATGATAATGGTTGTGGGTTGTCAATGTTGCACAACCGTTATCTTTGGCCTTAGAAATTACTTGGTGGGTTCCAAAATAACAAGGTAAATGTCCCATACCACCGTCACCATCAATCACCAAGGCCGATTTGGACTCAGACACCACCTCAATCTTGGGTTGAGGATTTACCCTTCCGTCGCGGATCATACCGATGTAATCGGCTATTTGCTTAGTACCATGGCTGAAGACACAATGTAAGTCTGTTTGAACTAATAAATCTGCCATCACCCTAGCATTTTCGGCCGACATACTTACCTTTGTAAAAAGATTAACTGCCAACTGCTTCATTTCTTCAGCAGGAACTCGGATTCCATGAGTTGGTGGATAGTTTCTTCTGTCGAAATTCATTTTTTTTACACCTAAACTATGAGAAAAATACTTCTATGATTTATTAATCTGCATATGGTTATTAAAACCCCAAAACTCGAATTAAGAATACAGTATCATCCTCAGTATTAGATTTCAATTTCATATCTAACAGTTCCACGAATCATGCTACAATGGTTCTGAGATACCTGATTATTACTAGCTTTTTAATATGCACCTCATTCGAAAAAAATTGTTCCTCCATAATTTGGTTCTCAGGAAATGCAAATATCATTTCTTCACACACGTCATAATAGGTATAATTCTGCTACCATACTTAGTCCAATGAGCCTTGGCGAATTTCAGTTCGCTTATGGAGAGAATTCTGAATGCCGCTATTTCGATTAGTGAACTGTAGCATCGGTTAAGCCGCTTCACACGACTGTCATTGGCTGATTTCCAACCCCACTGCTTGATTGACCTAGTTACTGGTAGTACACTTGAGAACGAGATTTTAGTGGATGTACGGGAAACGGTATTAACCTGTGAATTTATAGTTATCTGATGGAGAATAAAATGCCGATTATTTCTATGGAAGAGTTAACGCGTATCGGTCAGGAATTATATCAACAATTGGGCGCAAGTCCTGAGGAAGCGACGACAGTAGTAGATTTATTGATTGGATCCAGCTTGGACGGACATGACTCTCATGGAGTACGTCGATTGTTGCAGTATGTTGCTGGTATACACACAGGTAAAATCATACCAAAGGCAAAGATAGAGATTGAAATGGAGACTCCTGCTACAGCGGTATTGAATGGTAATTGGGGGTTTGGGCACGTTACCGCAATGGAAGCTATGAAAATCGCCATTCAAAAATCTCAAGAGGCCTCTGTAGGGATAGTAACTGTTTATCAATGCAACCACGTTGGTCGGTTAGGAGGGTACCTTCCCATGGCAACCAGCCAAGGTATGGTAGGCATGGTGAGTAATAACGGCCACGGAGGGGATTTGTCCATGTCTCCATGGGGTGGAATTGGGCGTATTCTACCACCTAACTGTTTGGCAGTGGCTTTTCCTTCTGACCACGAATTTCCTGTTGTGTTGGATTTAACAACAGCTGTTGCCGCTGGTGGCAAGGTTCGATTGGCGTTGGAACGGGGAGAGCAAATTCCCAAAGAATGGCTATCAGATGCAGAGGGTACACCAACAACAGATCCAACTGTATATGTAACCGATCCAAGAGGTGCTCTACAACCTTTTGGTGGAACGGTTGGACACAAAGGGTTTGGGCTAGCAATTGTGCTGGATATTCTATCCGGTGCGTTGTCACCTGCCGGGTGTTCTCGGATGAACACTGACGTATCAGGGAACGCACTATTTGTGCAGGCGATCCGGATTGAAGCGTTCAAACCACTTGAAGAATTCAAAGCTGAAGTAGGACAATTCATCAATTACGTAAAATCAGCCACACCAGCCCCCGGATTTGATGAAGTAATGGTTCCTGGAGAACGGTCCTATAAGACACGGACACATCGATTAAAAAAGGGCATTCCGGTAGAAGATGAAACTTGGGAGGAAATTTGCACAGTGGCTAAAGATTTAGGTGTAAAATTATAATCTTAGGTTGATCCGTTTTCAGTTCTCAAGAACTAATCCTAACGAAATGCCCCGGGGAAAAGATTTTAAACATGAGTCCTAAGCAATGGCTTAAGAAAAACAAACTCCAACTGAAAACCTGAAGCTACTTTGAGAGTAAATCTAAGGTTTTATTCGATAGGGTGTTGGGAAATAATTTTTGCTTCCTCTGTTCTGAACTGCTCCAAGTAACCGCTAGGATTATGATATGCTGCCACTTCCGCAGGGTTAGGTGCAATTGACTTCCCCCTTTTCAGAACTTTCTGACTAAACTGTTCTACATCGAATGACAAGTTCTCAGATTCACATGCCGCATAGGCTCCTGCCACAGCAGCACCCAAAGCTGGCCCTCCCTTTTCAATCGGTACAACTTTACGATTCCATATTGCAGCTGTACGGCCCATAATTTCAGGACTATCAGTTGTCCCACCGGTAACATATAATAATTCTTGACTGGTTGTGGTGAAAGCTTCCGAGTGTATATACACAGCAGCCAGGCTACTATCAATAATACCACTGTAATCGGATTCGAGTGTCGGCTCTGGGTGGGTAATACGAGTCAGGTCAAAACTGCCTGAGGATGGGAAGGACTCGTTTTTCGGTTGCCAGAACAAAACAGACGATCCGGGGGCAATTCGTTGTAATGCTTTTTCTGCCGGATCATAATCTTCTTTACTCAAATTATGAAGTGCTCTAACCTCATCCCAGACCATTGCACCGTTAGTTCTACATCCGAACATAAAAGGTCTGTTAACCCCATCATACATACCGTTAGCTAATCCTTCCATGTCGAATGTTTCTCCGTCAGTGGATACCATGTTGACGAAACTAGTACCCAAACTTAGCAGATCTCCAGCTACCAAAACCTTAGCCTGCGGATTATCTCCCGAACCAGCAACAACCTTGCAATTAGGCGATAATCCATACTTTTCTACAAAATAGAGAGCGATGTTTCCAACGATAGTATTCGGGGAAACCAAATCGGGAAGTTTCTTACTAAAAGCAGTGTAACCTCCTGGCAACCCTTGAGCAGTAGCGTCAATCAGTTCAACAGACCATGTCCTATTGCAGTAATCCATCAGCGACATTCCACATGCATTGCCATAATCAATAGGAACTTTTGAATTTCCCGTCAGTATAGCTGGAATCAAACTGCTGATTAATTGGATATTTTCTGTTACCATGTATGTGGCAGGGAACTGCTCAGCAACTCTTCTGATAACTGTGCCGGTAAACCTTAGAGGTGCATCCGAACCAGAGAGTCGAATCATATTTTCTTTTCCACCTACTGCTGTCCTAACATACTCTGTTTGACCCACCGTGTTCGAGGTCATCCAGATAGGTGACGACAGATACGAAAGGCTTCCTTCCAGAAGACTTAGAAGATCTTTTTCTCCGCTTCCCTGTTGCCTTAGTTGAAGGAAAAGGTTTTCTGCTGACCTGTTTAAGTAAACATGTCCATGTTGTTGCCCAGAATTATTAATAACTACAATATCTGCCAATGACACTCCAGCCGTACGTATATCATTAAACATGGCATCAAGAGCTGCCCAAAACATTTCTGGAGGTTGATCAGCTTCGCCTTCCACTCGAGGTGGAATAATATAATCCGAACGAATCCCAAAACTGTTTAATCTGCTATCTCTTCTATAGTCCAGAGAATGCTCAAAAGATTTATCACCATTTTCAATATCCACTATTACAGCAGATAAGCTCTGTGTGCTGGCATCTAGTCCTAAAGAGAGTTTCGCCATTATCTCATTTCCTAATGTGTATTTTAGTCTTTAATATCAAATTTTTATTATATTTGTCAACATAATCACCGAACTAATTATAAAATCTATGATGATAAATTCTATAATTTCGGATTTAAATAAATCAAGTCCCAACAGACGCTGAAACTTTATATCTATCTGTTTTTTCCGGTTAAGGAATTCGAGGTGACACCAACAATGTCCAAAGGTTTATGCTAACAGTTTGGAGCTAACTTCTTTGATAACATGCACAAATATTTAAAAGTGAGTGTCACAATCTCACAAAATATATTTGTCCATTATCTAATTCATTCAAGATAAATTGCCTAACTGCAATCGATCCTTTTCCTGTTTATTATATGTATTCAAGTCCTGTTTGAAAGAGGAGCTCCTCCAAATAGGATACAAAAATTGTATATGGCTCGTATTTCAGTTGCTATAGAGCTAAGGATAGACTAGCCTTGCTAATCATTCCCAGAACTAATTAAATTGGCAAAAAGTCGATAGGCTCCGCTGACCCCCGCAGGCAATTGACGGTAAAAAGCATAAGCCGTATAGGTATAAACGCCTGCTCCATAGTCAGCTATTAGCAGACCTCCATTTTGTGGCTCTTGGTCTTTATCATGGCAAAATAGTAAAGGTTTGTAGCCAGAATCCCATTCCGTCATAAACTTGGAACCGCGTTCCTCGACCCATCCATTAAAATCACTGGATGTAATCTGATTTGGACTTTTTAACATTGGGTGATCAGGTTCTAGAATCGTAACCTCAGCATCTTCTTCCGACACTTCCTCTGGTCTCCGACCCATTTTGTATGGATAAGGTCCATATGGTGCCGCGTCAAACTCTGGTGTCTGATACTGCACTATCAGATTTCCACCATGGTGAACATAATCAAGCAGTCGACGGTTATAAGCTTTGAGATCTGCCCGGACTGCGTAAGCACGGATACCAACAACAATTGTGTTAAACGAACTCAAATCACCGGATGCCAGGTCTTCATTACCAAGCATCTGGACTTTGATGCCAAGTTGTTCTAATGCTTGCGGCACTTTGTCACCAACCCCCATGATGTAGCCAACCTTCAAATCCTGCTTGACTTTGACACCAATTGTGTGTAACTCCATGGATGCAGGTCGATAAAGATAACGTGGCTCCAAATCGCGATGATCAATAACTTGATATCCTTCAGTGTATTGTTTCTCGTTGTGTTCAGCAATGGCTTGCACAGTATAATTGACGTCGACTTCAAGATTCGGGGAGATTGAAACCTGAAAGGGAAAAGTCTGAATTTCGCCTTCGTGTGTGAAACGAAGGTGATGTTCGTTAGGTGTTACTATCCAGTTTTTTGGGATTTGAAGACGAACTTTTCCTTCGGCAATGCCTTTGACATTGTTTAGAACTTCAACCCGTACTGTGAAAATTTGTTGCCCTGTTTCCACCGAAATCACTCCGATAGAGGGAGAAACTGTTAGACTGAGAGCGGGAGCTACGGTCAATAACCGACGTCGTTCACCCCCAGGAGGGATCATTTGCACAGTTTGGGCAGGTTGGGTTATTTTGAATTCAACCCCTTCAATTCGGTAGGCTAACATACCAACAACCTCAGG
>Ga0207984_1000905_pt1 | contig 16114 bp, 13 predicted proteins | sample ETNtaG_30_FD_185760 | JGI IMG/M metagenome (GOLD analysis project Ga0207984, IMG submission 185760) | Marine microbial and viral communities from oxygen minimum zone, Eastern Pacific Ocean - ETNP201306PF43B (SPAdes) (version 2) | ecosystem: Environmental > Aquatic > Marine > Oceanic ...
TATTTTAATCTATTTTCATAGTTCGAGTAAAGACTCTTAATGGTTGAAATGATACTCAGATTCCATGAAATATTTTATGCTGTTTTGGCTTTTCGCTCAATATAATCCGTGCTCTAGCAGATTTGGAGGGGGGGTTTAAACATAACGAGAGGATTTTAAACATAACGAATTGCTTGGCCAGTGCGAATACCGTTAGGTTTTAAAAAAACAAATCTCTAAGTTTTATCATCATCTAATTGGGCATTTATTGACAAAGTTGTATCAACATTGTATGATCGACGGTTAGATTGTCTGGAATCTTATATCACATTAGTCTGTAGGTTTGGTTAGTCCCAATCGTGCAAGAAACTATTAGTAGCCTTTGAATTTTATTTCAACATGATGGGTAACTAGACTTGCCAATGCAAATCTATTCAGGAGTTAAACATGAGCTTTGAAGTATACGACTATCGTAAAGATATCCGAAACTTGTTGGTAACCCCACAGATTCGTGCTAGGTTTATACGTCTTGAGGTTGGTAGCCTCAGTGGGGGCGATCAACGAGGGAAGGGGCATTCACATGATTTAGGGCATGAGATCTTTCTGGTTTTGCAGGGGAAAGCGGAATTTGAGATTGAAGGAGAAATACAAGTTTTAGAACCGGGACAGATGTGTGTCGCATTAGTTGATGAAATTCACACAGTTAGGAACGTTGGTGATGAGCCTGTGATTATCTACCTTTCCGTTACTCCACATATTCAACCTACTCACACTAGTTGGGTTGATGAAGGCACCAAAGCACCTCTTCATTTCAATTCATCCGGCGCTTGGGATATACCAAATGATCAAACTACTCCCATCAATGAATTGGTAGAAAGTCAACAACAAGCAGCTGATGCGCTAATGGCTGTTGTTGAATCAGCATATCAGGTTCAGTGTAAACAATTATCCCTGCTAGCTGGTAGCGACAAGGAAGCCGCCCTAGAAGCCCGTGACAAAATTTGGAAGGCTATCTACCCTATGTTTCAACAAATGTATGAACTAGCTGACAGTTGGAATTCTGTTACTTACCGCACGGCTGACACTAGCTTCTAGGAGATTCGAACCGTGAAAACTTTAAAAATTGGTGTCATTGGATGTGGTGCTATTGCTCAAGTTCAACATATGCCAAATCTGATTGATTTGCATGATCTATTTGATGTGAAAATAGTTTGCGACCTGTCGCCTGGAGCAGCTGAATACGTAGCTGCCAAATTTAATGTGCCCCAGTTTTCTACCAATTATTATGAAGTGTTGGACAGTGATGTAGATGCTATTCTACATTGTGCGGGTGGTTATAGACCCACAGCTGTGGTGGCAGCGTTTGAAGCTGGTAAGCATGTCTTTGCTGAAAAACCTTTATGTTCTTCTTTAGAGGAGATGGATAGAATTATTACTGCTCAAAAAAAAGCTGGGACAGTCGGACAAGTTGGTTATATGAAAGTATATGACCCTGCTTTTGTCCAAGCCAAACGAGAAGTTGATACCATGGACAATATCCAGTTTGTTCAAGTGAATCATTTACATCCCAATAATGATTTGCATATGCGTCAGTTTGATGTTCGTCGTTTTGATGATATGATTCAGAATTCTCCTACTCAGCAAAAAGAATCAGCAGATATTAAAGTCTACAGCGGTAGTTCTAGACAGGCCATCGGCGATGTAGAGCCACACGTTCAGGGTGCTTTTGGTTTGCTCTCTGGAAGTATGATCCATGACATCTATGGTATGCGTGTCATGTTAGGTATGCCAAAACGAGTTGTTAGCACAGAAATCTGGCGGCATGGTAGAGCAATTACGTTTACACTAGAGTATCCAGCAGGTTACCGTTTAGTTGCTAGTTGGGTAGATCTACCTGATCTTTGGGACTTCAAGGAAACGTTGGAGATCTATGGCAATGACAAACGTGTCATCCTTTCCTATCCAACTGGATTTTCTCGCGGCATTCCATCTAAACTTACCATTCAAGGAATTGACCAAGCAGGTACAAGCTATGCAAGCGAACCAGTTATTGACTGGCATAGCTCCTTCATGCAGGAACTTCGTCACTTTCACGATTGCATTGCTAATGAAGTTCAGTGTCGTACTTCGTTAGAGTCCGCTCGTGATGATATTGCGTTGATCATTGACATTATTAAATGCTACTGTCTATAACCAACCGGCGACTGACCACATAACACTTAACCTACTGAAAGATGACTGCAATAAATCTCTGGTATCTGTGACTGGATCTCCTCCATAATTTTTTATATATTCACTACGGAGACGTTTCTCTAAATCTGTTGGCTTGGTCAAAGGTATATCTATCCATATGTTATTAAGACCTGCGCTTTTACGAAGTGTTATCCACAACTCCATGTCCCGACGTGCGTGTCTTTGTCCATATTCCAGGTTCGCTCCTGTCGTTACAGCTTGATGTAGACTATGCAAGATGCTGGCTTTCGCCACATCATCGGCTGCAGAAATACCATACTGTTTGAATGGATTCTCCCACAAAATTGGATCGAAGTTGGAACTCGACATACTTTGACTAATGCCGATGGCAGCGAGAACACGTTCACCTCCAATTTGATCGTAAGTTTCCACAAATGGATATGTTTTCCGGTCAGAATGAAGCACCAGTTCGTTTCCCGACAGATATCCTTCAGTACCTTCAATCTCCCAATGGTTTCCCCATTTTCCTGAGGCAGAAGATGATTCATATAGACAGGTTACATCGTTCTCAAACTCGATAACGCCGTTCTCCCACCAGATTTTTGATTCCTGTTGACCTCCATAACTATCATAAGACTGCATGTCTAACTCTTTGGCAAATCCTAGTACTCGTTTTGGTTCGCTGTTGAGAATCATCCGTATAGCATTGAACCCATGATAACTACCTGACTTGTACCAAAGCCGTGCATGAGTAATTTTGCCCAATAATCCTTTTCTCACAATTTTTTGTTTTAGCTGTTCGTTAGGCCAATGCCAGACATTCTCAGCTATTTCCCACTTGACTCCGTTTTGATGGCATGCTTCAGCAACCGCATCGCCAAAATCCAAGGTAAGTGAATAGGGAATTTCAGTAATTAGATGACATTTGTGTCTTGCGGCGGTTAAAGCAAAGACTATTTGGCCATCGGTTGGAACAAGGACAAAAACCACATCAGGTTTTTCAATAAACAGCATTTTCTCAAAGTTGCTGTAACGGCAAGCAACCTGAAATTGAGCACTTGCCTCTTCCAATGACTTTTGGTTGCGATCACAGATTGCACAAATCGAATAGAGATCTTTTAACTTCTGAATCGTTGCCAAATATTCTCTTGCCCTTGAAGATTCGTAAGCTCCTACTCCTACAATCGCAATGCGTAATTGTGCCATCATAAACTCCTTCTAGATTAAATACATGTCATCAATAATTCTACGGTTATAAAAAATGAGAACAATGAGATGATTATGACCGATATTCTATAGGCGTTTTGATACTGATACTTCAATTTCATATGCTATCATATGTTATCTGTGTTGGTGTTGTATACATACCTTGTGCAGGTGAATTTAATCGTATTAGAGAGGAAATTGATAAAAAACAATAATATGAAGAAAAATATATTGATACCGGATGTGGTAGTACCACCAGCACAAATAGAACATGATACCCTTGGAGAACAATACAACATAATAGTTGGAGAAGCACAGCATGCCAATGATATACCGGACGAGATATGGAAACAATCTCACGGCATATTAGCTTTTCATTTGATGGATTATAATGCGGAGCTTCTGTCCAAATTAGAGAACTGCCAGATAATTGTTAGACTTGGTGTTGGTTATGATAATATTGATTTAGCTGTGGCTAGGCAAAGAAACATCGCTGTATGTAATGTTCCTGATTATGGCACTGAAGAGGTTGCTGATCACACGTTAGGTTTGTTGCTTTCTTTGGTGCGAAGTATACCAAGTTATCAACAAGCCATTAAAAAAAGAAACTGGGATAGAAACGATAATATAACCTTTCGGCTATCAGGAAAAACCATTGGAATCATTGGGTTAGGACGAATAGGAACAGCGGTTGCAATCAGATGTAAATCTTTTGGAATGAACATTGTTTTCTATGATCCTTATCTTGACGATGGATACGATAAAGCGTTAGGTATAACAAGGGCAGATACTTTGGAAGGCTTCTTAGAGCAGTGCGATATTATATCAATACATGCACCTTCAACTAAAGAAACGCGGGGGATGGTTGGAAGTGATTTCCTTAGAAAAGTAAGAGATGATTGTATCCTGATTAATACTGCTAGGGGTGATATTATAAACTTGAATGAACTGTATAAATCAATGAAATCAGGAAAGGTTAAAGCGTGCGGATTGGATGTTCTACCCATTGAAGGACATAGTAGTGAACAGCAGTTAGTCGTTGATTACGAGAACGATGCAGAGTGGCTGGAAGATAGACTGATTATCACCCCACACGTAGCCTATTATTCCGCTGAGGCATATACGGAGCTACGATACAAAGCTGCCAAGCAGATCAAAAACGCGGTTGATGGACAGGAAATTAAAAATTGTGTCAATAACCTCAATAACCTTTCTCAATCATAATTACTTGGATTGTGATCACCAAGTAGGCGGTGCTGTCGGGCTGTTGCTTGGGAAAGCATCCCTGCATTAAACTGAAATTTGTTCAAATAAGGCGGAAATTTCTGTGTAATCATCCGATGTGCATAGTGAACCTGTAAAAGATAACGATTCTCATCACTAGTGTTGGCAGTTCCTCGATGCCATACTTCACTACGAAAAATTACGGCGTCACCAGCATTGCACATGATACTTCGTTCTTCGCCCCCTTTCCATTCTGTTTCGCCATTAGGTGATCGGCCCGAATTATGGCTACCAGTGACAAAGTTCGTCGGTCCAAGTTCGTTGTACATGTCATTTAGATAGTAATGGCAGGTAGTAATGAAAACTGGTATTTTAACTCTTGGATCGGCAACAATATCTTCGGGTAAACTTATGGGCAGCCAATCGGTGTGTAGTGTCTGATCTGGTCGTCCTGGTCCTGTTGTCCAAGCAGTCATTCCAATGATATGACAATCTTTTCCGTGAATTGCTTCTTCTATCTCGATGACTTCTGGTTTGTCAAGATATTGTAGAAACGTAATTTCCCTATTGAACGCATTATTGATGTGCTTGTTTAGAAACCCACCGTTTTCAGGAGTGCCATGTTTATCAAAACTCTCGGGTATTCTGTCTAAGCGATCCATAGCCGCCTTTAACTCAACAATTTCTTCCCTATTAACAACTTTGGGTAGATAGACATATCCGTCATTTTCTAAAGCTTTGACCCTGCTTTCAAGCTCAGGATAAGCTATCAATGGTAATGCTTTGGCCATTTTAATCTATCCTTTCATTGTAGAATTATTCTTTACACGAATCCATGATTCTCTCTTTTCTCTCCCACGGTTAGTCAGCCGATGATGTGGAAGATAGCGTCGTAGTGTTCCCATACAGTGTGTTTATGTAACGTAATATATACTGCATATCCGATCTCATTTTCAGGTGTATGGACAAAGCGCGCTTCATGCATATGTTTATAGGCCGCATAGAATATCATTGGATCAACTTCTTTCATACTGATGTATCATCCAACAAACTACACATCTAGTGGCCACTGAGCCACACGGAGGGTATGGAGTCAGTAATCTCGCTACGCCCAACGGAATATACTATGTTAATCTACTTGTAAAGTCAAGCATTCTCTAATCGGATATTTTTTATTTATCATGATACAAGATAGGAATCTATTCCGGTCTTATTGGCCAAAATCTTTGTGCCTTACGAGGTAAAACATTACGCCTTAAGTAATGGGAGTCGTTCTCCAGTCCAGTCGGGGAATAGTGCTTGATCATCAGAAATATCGAGATGTGTTCCTGCTACGTTGGAAAATACCGAGCGGAAATCTGTTGTCACCGGCAAGTCGCGTCTTCTATCTAAAGCTTCCGGAACGAGATGCGGAACGTTTCCATGAACTTTCCCTCCATCCACTTGAGTTCCAAGAACAAAAAGGCAGGAAGCTCGACCGTGATCTGTCCCTCCGGATCCATTTTCGCTGACAGTTCGACCGAACTCGGTCATTGTCATCAAGACAACATCGTTTTGGTAATCGCCAAGATCTGTCCATAAGGCAGTAATTGATTGGGAAAAATCCTTGCCTTTTCTGGCGAATGAACCTTCGATTGTACCTTGTCGTGCGTGTGTATCCCAGCCGAACGATTCAGCAAAGGCAATCTCTAACCCTACATTTGCTTTGATCAACTGAGCAATTTGTCGAAGGCTTCTTCCGAGTGGGGATTTCGGATAGGAGGCACCGTTGGCAGGACGATAATCCGAGATCCCCATTGACTTTAATTGTTCAATAGCTTCAAAACTTTCATTCCCAGCGTGACGAAGCAGATCTTGGGAAGCATCTCGATAAATCATTTGATAGCTATCAGTAATCTGTTGTACCTTTACCTTATTATTTGCCTTTTGTCGCTTTTTTTCTAATATATCGAAATTTTCTAGACTTGCAATTGCCAAAGCTGGTTGGTTTCCATATAATGATAATGGTAGAATTTTTGTAACCGACACGGCTTGAAAAGAGGATCGTTCGTGGCCAAGGAGTCCAGTCGCTCGGTTGAGCCAACCGGACGTTGTACCTTTTCGGCCAGGTGTCCCTGTTTCCATATAATCCTGAGCATCAAAGTGCGAGCGGGTTGGATATGGAGATCCAACACCGTGAACAATGGCTAGCTGTTTGGATTGAAAGAGTGGTTCCATGGAACTAAAGGCAGGGTGCAAACCAAATATGCCGTCTAAATCAATTAAAAAGGAAGGAGCGACTTTCATTGAAAGGCTGGGACGCAGTTTTGGCAACATCGGATCACTGAAAGGAGCAACTGCCATCAAACCGTCCATTCCCCCACGCTGAAAGATTGTAATCAGCGTTTTTCGATTTCGGCTAACTCCTTTTGCCGCTTTTACAGCTTGATTCAAAAAAAGTGGTATTCCACCGATTGAAACTGAGAAAAGACCAATTCCACCCGTTTTTAGCAAGGCTCTGCGTGTCCACATGTTTTTCCCCTCCTTATTTTGTTAATAGGTCTGAAATTCAGGAGATCCAAGGATAACGCCAACAGCTTGGACAATCAACTGTTTTTGTCCTCTCTTCTTTGCTGCGATTTTCGCTTTTCTTCGCTTAATATTTTTTATGTTTTTGATTTTCGTGTGTTTTTTCTCTCTTTCATTAATAGATATTATTTGTTGTTCTAAACGTTGACACATTTTAGCAATGTCTCGTTCTGGAAGAAGTAGACTGGCATAGACAGCAGGGGATTTATTATTACTGCCAAGCTCGGTGTCAGGCCCAAGATCCGCTAAATTCAGGCGAATGCCTTGGATTTGGTTGGATGCTAAACTTATGCCGAAATTCATTCGGTTCAGTATCGTTCCAGTGTTAATCCAAAACATTCCTCGATCTGGATAACCAGTAGGAGGTCTACAGGCATATAAGGGTTGCCCCATCTTAGCTATCCATTGTGCTAGCTGTCGGGTTTTTTTTATATCTGCTCCAGTTGATCGTAACGCACTTACTGCTAATCTGATAGGAGATTTGGTTTTGTGTTTTTTTTCACCACGCCAAAATTCAGGCGAGACTGAAATTTCCCGTATTAGTGCTTTGATGTTACCATCTTTTTGCAGAAACACTTTAGCAAGCCGATCAACAAGAGTTGCTGGAGGATCTTCAGAAACAAAGTATGTTGCCAGTTTTCGTGAAATGTGTTTGGCGGTTGAGGGGTGTTCAGCCAACATACCTAACACACGTTGCCCTTCTTCTATTCTGCCTCCAACAGGGAACTTTTGTCCTAGGATAGTTTTCTCTTTAACATCATGGTTCCAAGGTACAAATTGGAAATCACCGTCTTGCATAATGCTTTTAGGCTTTCCATTTTTGCGTTTGCTTTTCCGATTTACTTTCCAACCAGTAAATGCTCGAGCAACCTCGACAACATCTTTTTGGGTGTATCCTCCTTCGACTCCTAGCGTGTGAAGCTCCATCAACTCACGTGCATAGTTTTCGTTAATGCCGCGTTTGAGAGTCTTTGGATTTATCGAGAAATCTGACATCATAGCCTGAGAATCCGACATTACTTTCTCTGTTGAACTACGATTTAATGTCGATGTTTTCTTCGACCTCTGTTTTCTCTTTCGACTTTGTTCTCTTAATGCTTTTGGCGTTGCATCAGGTAACGCATTGGATTGGTTATTGTCCAGATAATATAACATCGCTGGATGCTTGGCTGTCGCACCGAGCATATCCCGGAAACGTCCTAACACATAGGGACGAATAGCTTCATGTTCGTAGGACAAAACCCAAGATTTAGCCTGATTATCTGTGATTGACACATTGAAATGGTTGAACCAAAAATCGGTGAGTACTTCTGTAAGTTGGTTTTCATTGTAAACTGACCGAAGGATTTTTTGGGCGGTTAATTCATCTAACAGTTCACGTTGTGGTCGAAACCCTTTTTCTTTTGAAAACTCTTTTAGCTTTTGGCGAACTTCCGTTGGCTTGGCATTTTGATCGTTGCGATCGATGACACCTTCGTGGTGTGCCATTGACCTTACTGCACCATATGGTGGGTATACCTTTAGGATTTGTTCGGTAGACATATGTATTGATTGAAGTTTTGATAAACGTTCATCCAACTTTGGACAGGACAAATTGGCATCAAGTTGTCTCTCAAACCAAGTCTCCAATCCCATTTCGAGTAGTTGATCAATTTCACTTGGACGAGCTCCGAAAGTGAAACGATTTAACAAATGGGCTGCAGCTTGTCTTTCAGTCAAACCAAAATCTGAATATGGTAAAATGGTGATTGGTTTTTCGCTTCTTGCGATGACTGATATGGTAAAAAGAACAGCGAAAGACAACATCATGTAACGCAGGTTTTTCATGATTTATCTCCGGATACAAACTGAAAAATTAAGACATAATAACGTGACAAGTACATTTTCGGGATTTCTCTATATTATCTCATTTTGAACAAGTTTATAGGTACCTTCCCACACAGCTCTAGACAAAATCAATTTGATTTTGTTCGGGAAAAATAATTGTTTCATTCCACGTCTTCTTATTCCTAAATTTCAAATCAACCATAAATCTCATTATCCAATCTCGGACGTGAGATGGGTGTTCTCTCTTTCCTGGGGCTAGAGGCTTTGGATCTATATGGTAGCTACTCTAGGAAGCCATTTCGTCATCTCTGGCCAATTGTGTTCTTAAGATCTGTTCTTGTTGCGTGTGTGGGGATTAAAAACTAAACTCGTTAATTTCGGTAATCTTCTATTTTGATAATTTGTCCGTTTTCCTGGGCAATGTACACAAATCCTAGATCGTCTAATGCAATTCCTTCCTGATCACTTCCGGGAAGTAAGTATTGATGGAGAATGTCCCCGTTTAGTTTAATTTCCATTAAAAGATTTGTTGTATCACTCACAACAATGAGGCATTCACGCGAAGTATCATAATCAAGCCCGGAAATATCAATGATCTTAGAAGGGAAAAAACCAGTGATTTCCCCTTCCTTCTTCATATCTCTTGAATTTATCGGAATCACAATTTCACAGATAACGGACGGTTCTCGGTTGGGTTTCAAACTGAATGATTGATTACCGATCCAAAAAACCCCGCCCTCAGGGTGCAAAGGGTTAGGAATAAAAACAATTGCTTCTAACCCCATACCTCCTGTTTTAAGTAATTCTCGCCCCTCAAAGTTTCGGTTAATAAGAAATTTTCGTGTCAATTTGAAAGATGATGGATCAATCTCAATAATTGTGTCTTCACCTTCAACTGCTGCGTAGAGAAATCCGGTCGTAGGATTTACAGTGATTCCTTCCAAATCTGCTTGTCCCATAAACTTCGTACGAATAAGCGCTCCATTAGTTCGAATCTCATACAAATTTCCTTCATCACTAACAATAAATAGAGTTTTTCGCAAAGGATGATAGGTAATTCCTGAGGGTTCACTATCGTTAAGTTCAAAAATACTACCAACCCATTTACTAGGTAACCCAATAATTCGCGAAGCAGAAATTTGTCGATGCTTGTTTGCTAATTGTTTGTAGTGGTCTTGAAAATAGACCAGTATTGTACTAATTATCGCCATGCTAACTAACCAGATTAGTTTCTTTCTCATCTTTCAATCCATGTCCTAAAAAAAAATGGGGCTTGGCAGCATTTATCCGAACAGTTTCTGTAAGTAAACTAATTTTACAAATAGGATTTGTTCGTTCTCACCATTTTTTGAGTGATAGTTGTTGTAGACAATGAAGAAATTGCTTTCAGGTTTGTATTCATAAGCAAAGAGGGCGAAAAAACGTCTGTCTTTTTCGATGGTCTGCTCCAAGGTAGATCTTGCGTATATACGTTGGTCAAACTGGTAATTGAGCGCTACACGCGTTGTCGACTCAACCAGCGTTGCATCTTCGATTAACCTTTGCTGTTGGATCTCTAAGCTGAATTTGTCTGTTGGACGAATAGTGATTTCTGGGCCTACGAATAAACTCTCGTGCCCACTGCGTATTCCGAAAGAACCTCTGGTTCGTGCAGAAATCCATTTGGGTGGGAACCAACCACAAAAAAAATCAAGCGTTCGATCGGTAAATTTTTCACCATCGTCCTCTAGATGATAGTACCATTCTGGACTTAAGAAAAAATACATGTTACTAATACCTATGATATTCTCAAATTTGAATCTATGGTTAGTTAGCGTCCCCTGATGATTGTATAAACGCTCATATTCCGGAGCACTACGAAGGAATTGGATTCGTCCTTTCCAACGTTTTTCCAAACTAGTTAGTAGATTTATACCTCGACGATCAACGCGAGGTATAAAACCTGTTTCCGGATTAAAATTTTCTCCAACATCAAAGTACCTAGCTTTGAAAGAAAAGAAGTTTGCTTTTCGTGAAAGCTCAGCAAAGGTAGCTTGCTCTTGCGCCAATCCAGCTTTCCACTCGCTGGCATATTCTAAGTTCATTTCTAAATTTTCAGGTAACACAAATCGGGCGTCAATTCCGGACGTACGGTCGTAGTCACTCCCATTCTGCTTATTAACCCCCAGCAATCCAACTGTCGCTGATTGACCAAACTCTCGTTGTAAACGAAATACTGAATAAGCATAATTGCCTAACGGTAACTCTCCTATGTCTACTTCGCGGGTTATATCTTCTGGTCCAGCTTGTGCCAAAACGAAAGCGGCGTTGTAATTACCGATTTTGCCGGCCATTTTCCCTCCTTGTTTCAAATCTTCAACACGCCGACTGTAAAAAAGTTCAATTGGTGTTTGGAATATTTCGTTTCCTTCCTGAAAAAAAGGACGTTTTTCAGCAAAGCGTAGTGGGATGTCTGTCAAGTTGACCATATCCGGATCTGCCTCAATTTGCGCAAAATCGGGATTCAGAGTGAAATCAAAAGCTAAGTTAGATAATGGATACCGGAAATCAATGCCAACAGCTGGCTCAGTTTTGAATTTTTGGTCTCCTATCTTCTGAGGCATGATTGTCCCGTACGGTTTGACCTTTAAAGGTTTTCTTGTGTTTAGGTTCTCAACTTCCAAATTTATCAAATGACCAAACTTTGAAACAGCATACTCCCTACCATTAAGGTCTGACCAAGAGACATCTTCTCTGCTTGATCTGTCCTGACGCCAAAAGTTAATCCCCCAAATACTATCAGCCTTTTTCGCAAAACGTAACTCAGCAAAAGGGATCGAAAATTCAGCAGTCCATTTATCTTTTTGTTGGATTGCTTGACCATCCCAGTCGCAATCCCAAGCCCTATCAGATCCTCGACGACCACTGTTTGCCCCTTCGTTTTGAATTCTTCGGTCTGTTTGGGTCCCCAGTGCATTCAATTCAAATCCATAACAATCTCGAAGGTCAAGGTAAGTATCCAAATAAACAGCAACATAATCGTCAAGAAAGAATCGTGAATCACGACGTGTCTCGTTTGCCATTAATTTATCCATATCAGGCTTATAACATTCAAATCCTACGTAAAGCTGATTTTCGTCATAAAGTAAATAAACATTCGTTTTCAGTTCTGTTGGAGCTCCTGCCGTGGGTTCATGTTGAACAAAGTCATTTATAATAGTTGCTAACTGCCAACTGGCTTCGTCGAGCTGTCCATCGATTATGAGTGGGCTATCTGTCCATTTTGGTGAAACAACTTTGAATTCTGAATCTTCAGCATAGGTTAAATAGATAGCTAGCAAACAGAGGATCAGAATGGTGATCTTATGTATCATGTAAATATTCTTCAATATAATTTTTCTCGATCTAGAGGGTTGCAGAGATTTGCCAATAATGCTCAATATTCTAACATATAAATTATATCCTTTTGTTTTTCTTGCTCTATTACTTCATAGCATCAGTGGGAGGGGTAACCCAGTTAAATAGTGGACTCAGTTCTTTATGTTGATGCTTTGGATATGAGTAAGAGTTACGCAGTTACAGGCAAATTGGGAGAGAAGGTTTTTGCTTAAGTACACTTATATGACATACTTGATAATTCTGAATCTAGCTCTAAACTAGCCTCTAGGCTTCGCTGCAGGTAGAACACTCTCTGCTAGCTAGTGCATGGTGCAACAGTACCAATTTCATTGTCATGTTTAATTACATTACTACTAACTGAGTGAGAATCTGATTCCGGAGTCGTCAAAGTTTCCCAGACGTTTAACCATTTGTACCAAGCAGATCAGGGAGAATTCTGCTTATCTCAATTTTTTATATCCTTGAGATTGTATTAAATTCTACCGTCATATTCTATTGTTACTGATTAGCTTTAGGTTGTGATACACGAATTCTTTCTAAGCCCTTAAGTGCATACACATTTTTTGGGTCTAGTTCCAACGCTTTTTTATATGTGGATATGGCCAAATTATATTTACTCTGCCCTAAGTAAACATCTCCCCTTGTTATATACCCACCAAGTTGTCCATTCCGAGTGTAGCCAGGATAAATGGACTTGTTAGATTGTTGTTTTAACTCCCTCAACATCTGAGAATGTATGATTGCTTGCTTTTGCCTGCTGGCGTATTCCAATGAAACACATCCAACTGATAATAAGCAGCACACAATTATTATCCGATTCATTTGCTGTTTCTTAAAAAGGTGAAATTGATCTTGATTTCAGTGTAGTGTTAGAATGGATAAATAAAAACATAGTTGACATTGATGACTCCGTAGGTTATATGGCTGTGCTTCTCATTTAGAATCACGGCAGTTAAGTACAGAGAATTGTTATTAAGGGATTAGATTTCAACAGAAGATATCTCACATCGTAATAGTCACACCACTAAATTGGTTTGAGGATAAAACATTGGTGAGAATTATGTGATCCGGAATGAAAGCATGATTGTAGCGGTTTAGACATGAAGTTAGTCTGCCATATTTTCAGCAGCCTGATTTTTCTTATTGCAATTTTTGCAAAGGTTTAGATGAATCCGAGCTCCATCTGATAAGCTGAAAAAGGTAGTTAATGAGTAAAGAAACAAATTTTAGATCGAAATTTATATTTCGGCAATTCCACATTATTATTCTATAAGAAATGAGGACCTTGATAATGAAGTTGAGTTGTTTACCTGTTTCTCTCTATAAGGATATTTTTAACGGTGACAAGTCTGTTTTAGACTGGGTACATTTGGGTGCGGATTTGGGCTTGGATGGCATTGATGTCAGTGTGAAATTCTTCCCTACTCGAGAGAAACAGCTGCTAGAAGTAATTTACAAAGAAGCGCAACGGATGGAGTTAGATCTTTGCACTCTTGTATGCTATCCAGATTTCACACACCCAGATGCTGTAGAAAGAGAACGAGAGATCGAGCAGATGAAGTCAGATATTCAATTGGCTGCGACTCTCGGTGCCAAGTTTATACGCGTAACTGCTGGACAGAATCACCCGGGGCTCCAGCGCGAACAGGGCATACGTTGGGCTGTTGAGGGATTCAGCCGGATACTTGATGAGGCAGAAAAATCTGGTGTAATCCTAACGTATGAGAATCATACCAAAGGGGCCCCATGGAAGTATTGGGATTTTTCTCAACCCAGAGATGTTTTTCTGGAGATACTGGGCAATTTTATCGATACTCCATTAAAGGTTTGTTTTGATACAGCAAACTCGTTAGTTATTGGCGAAGATCCAATTGAACTACTCAAAATTGTTAAAAAGGAAGTAGCCACTGTACATGTGTTTGACATTCATGCTGTGAATTCTTTTGAGCCAGTGCTTGTTGGTACGGGAGTATCTCCAATAAAAGAGATACTCTTTATTTTAAAACATAGCGGTTTTGATGGTTGGCTTAGTGTTGAGGAGGCAAGCCATACGGGATACGAAGGTTTTGTAAGAGCAACCTCCTTTGTTCAGAGTACTTGGGATCAGATTTAAGGGTAGTTGACCCGCATAAGATCCTTACTAGAGCAATCGTAGTACTTTTCGTGTTGACGTTATACGTATCAGGTTAAAAATGGGGCCTTAATCTTTCTGTGACTATCTCTGGTAGCGTGTCGATTATCCAAACATCATATAGTCTTTCCATCGAACCGGTGTCATTGGTATAGACTCCTTTTGGGAATGGACGAGAGATGAGTTTCATGTTTAACCAGTAATATTCATGATTCTGGTTGATTGGACTAGAATAGGTGACTAAGTTGAAAGCACCAACTCCCAGTTCCTTATAACCATTCAAGGTTTTTACTAGATTAGATGCAAAATCGTCTATTAGCTTGGGGGTTAATTCAGAAAGCGAACTAATACCCTGAAATATGAATTGAACTTCATTAAAACCTCTCGGCGAAAAGCTCGCAATCACTGATATTGTATCGTTCCCACCAATATATCTCTGTCCCAGTTTTTTTTCGATTTCGACTAATGATTGCCAGTAATTTTTCTTGTGGTTGTCGAAATATTTTTCACTTTCCTGTAGCAAGTTCTTGATTTTGGGTATTGGTTCCGTGTCTACCATGATTTGAGTATGAGGGTGGATGATGCTTCCTGCAGATGATGGCATGTAATTCCAAAGATAGGTGGGAAACCTTGCTTTATAATTATTGGCATTAATTGCTAAAATATAGTTCCTGCTCGCAACTAGATTGTTTTGGATCAATTCCTCAGTAAATTGATCCAAACCGAGAAAATGTTCGGTTGTGATTATACCAACAGCATGGTTTTCAGCAAATGGATACAAATTGGGGACGATTGTTGTTTGTCCTTCTTCGATTCTACCTGTTTGGCAAATATATGGAGGGAATTCCGTTGTTTTTTCTTTGATTTGATCAGGACAAAATACGCATAGAGTTTTTGATCTGCTGCTGATTTCATCTAGTTCGACGTTGCTGTCAGCCTGTTTAACTCTCGTTCCCCTTTGTGGGTTTATTCTAGATTGCTCAGAAGTTAGAGGATCTATTCTATACTCTACTTGATTTCTAACAAATTTTTGTAGATTCATTTTATGATTATGAAGACCTTGAGGCTAATTATGTGTTTGAAAACAATTTTTCGCGCATTTTATATATGACATAGCAACTCATCGTATCATGTCTGGTGAATTTTTGTAGCTTTTGGTTCTCTAGTAACTCCCACTAACATTATACTCCATTAGCGTGAATACAGTAAAGAGACACTAGGCTTTCACCTTGTAATGATTTAGCCTAATCTGCTACAATAACTAAGTTAATGGCTGTTCATCAATCACGTATTTTCAAAGATTATCTGTACACTTTTATTGCGTGGTTTTTTAATGGTTTTGCTTCTTTGCTACCTCGGAATTCATCAATGGCTGTTGGGATCGCAATCGGTGAGTTAGTAGCGACACTTTCCAAGAAAGACCGAGAGCGTGCGATCAATAACATTCAGTGTGGTCTCCAAGTAGATAGATGCGAAGCCAAAAAAATTGCCAAGCGTTGTTACCGGAATGTAGGGAAAAATCTAGTTGAGTTTCTGCAGTTTTCGGGGCGTTTGAAAAAGTGGATCCAGAATGATATTGCTATTGAAGGCAAAGTGTACATTGATCGC
>Ga0207984_1000913_pt1 | contig 16046 bp, 5 predicted proteins | sample ETNtaG_30_FD_185760 | JGI IMG/M metagenome (GOLD analysis project Ga0207984, IMG submission 185760) | Marine microbial and viral communities from oxygen minimum zone, Eastern Pacific Ocean - ETNP201306PF43B (SPAdes) (version 2) | ecosystem: Environmental > Aquatic > Marine > Oceanic ...
CCATCCGAGTCTTCTTGCAGCGGATTTGTCTTCAAGACATGAATCTCATCGCCGTCAAGCAACCCATCGTTGTCGGTGTCAGCCACCTTGGGTCTTGTTTTGTGGATGTTTAACTCATCGGCATCGCTTAACCCATCTGAGTCGAAGTCCTCCTCACCATCAATAATGCCATCTTCATCCGTATCATCTTTCAAAGCATTAGTCCCTAGTATGCGAATTTCCATTTCATCACTTAACCCGTCCTTGTCAGTATCTATCACCAAAGGATCGGTTTTATGGATGTTTATCTCATCGCCATCGCTTAGTCCGTCAAGGTCACTGTCACTCTTTGAAGGGTTGGTTTTATGTATGTTTATCTCATCGCCGTCGCTGGAACCGTCATTGTCCGTGTCTTTCATTACCGGACTTGTGCCATATAGGTTCAGCTCGTCGGCATTGGTGAGCCCGTCGGAGTCAGAGTCTTCATCCCCGTCTTTGATGCCGTTGTTGTTTGAATCCAGGGTAAGAGGGTTGGTGTTTAGGAGATTTAGCTCAATTGCGTCACGAAGCCCATCGCCGTCCGTATCAGGCAAATTTGGATCGGTTTCATGGATGTTGATTTCATCTAGGTTGTTCAGGCTGTCGGAATCGGAGTCTTCATCCGCATCGCTTAGTCCATCCGAGTCGGAGTCTATATTAAGCGGATTAGTGTTTAATACAGTCAGTTCAATCCAGTCATTTAGCCCGTCCTCATCTGAGTCGGTCTTTTTTGGAGAGGTTCCGAGCGCTATCTCAATATCATCATTTAGCCCATCCTTATCCGTATCTGCCTCCTTGGGATCGGTCTTGTGAGTGTTGAGTTCGTCCGCGTTACTCAAGCCATCCCCGTCTGGGTCTTCGTCGCCATCATTTATCCCATCGTTATCAGTATCTGGGGACAAGGGGTCAGTTCCATGCTTCACCTCGTCGCCGTCAAGAAGTCGATCCTTATCGCTATCAGAATCAATAGGATTGGTTTTGTGTTTGTTGATTTCATCCGCATCGGTAAGGCCGTCGGAGTCGGAATCCGTTTCCTTGGGATCGGCTTTTAAGGGATCTGTTCCCAGGTCATTCACCTCAAACCCATCATTTAATCCATCGCCATCAGAATCATCACTTAGCGGGTTGGTATTGCTATTATTCACCTCAAACCCATCACTCAATCCATCCCCATCAGAGTCTTCCAATCGAGGATTAGTGCCGTGGTTGTTGACTTCATTGGCATCAGTAAGACCGTCTGAGTCGGAGTCCTCTTCGCCATCAGAGATGCCATTTTCATCAGAATCACCTTTCAAAGGATCAGTTCCATATTCCACCTCATCATTGTCCTTCAGGCCATCCTGATCGGAATCCGCTTTCTTGGGATCGGTCTTGTGAGTGTTGAGTTCGTCCGCGTTACTCAATCCATCCCCGTCGGGATCTTCGTTGCCATCATTTATTCCATCGTTATCAGTATCTTGGGACAAGGGGTTAGTTCCTAGTTTCTTCACCTCGTCGCCGTCATTTAGGTCGTCCTGATCGCTATCGGCCATCTTGGGATCAGTATCGTGAATGTTTATCTCCTCGCCGTCATTAAGGTCGTCTTCATCTTCATCGGCCAAAATTGGATCAGTCTTGTGGGTGTTTAGTTCATCTCTGTCTGATAGTCCGTCGCCATCGGTATCTGATAGCAGAGGGTTGGTTTTGTAAGTATTTATTTCTTCCCCGTCACTTAATTCGTCCCCATCCGTGTCATCGCTAATCGCACTGGTTCCGTAACGATTGAGTTCGTCTGCGTCAGTTAGCCCGTCTATGTCGGTGTCTTCATCTCCGTCAATAATGCCATCTCCATCGGAGTCTTCTTTCAGCGGATTGGTGTTCAGGATATTCACCTCCGTCCCATCACTGAGCCAGTCCTGATCTGTGTCCGCCAGGTTGGGGTCGGTCTTATGGATGAGGATTTCATCTGCGTTGGATAGGCCGTCAAAGTCGAAATCTTCCTTATTATCGTTGATGTTATCTCCATCCGAGTCGGTTTTAAGGGGATCAGTGTTTAAAACAGTCAGTTCGATCCGGTCATCCAGGCCATCCCCATCGGTGTCAGCCACCAGGGGATTGGTTTTGAGCGCTACTTCATCCCCGTCATTTAGACCATCCTCATCAACATCCGCTACCAGTGGGTTGGTGTTATGGATGTTGGTTTCCTCGCCATCGCTCAGGCCGTCCTGATCGGTATCTGCTACATTAAATTTGGTGAGATGGATATAGAGTTCATCAGCATCGGTAAGACCGTCGGAGTCTGTATCTTCGTCGCCGTCTATAATTCCATTCCCGTCGGAGTCTTGAAACAGCGCCCGTGTGCCAATCACATTCAACTCATCCGAATCACTCAATCCATCCCCGTCGGTGTCGGCCGCATTCGGATTCGTGTTAAAGATGTTGATTTCCTCAACGTCACTCAAGCCGTCGGAGTCGGAGTCTTCATCCCCGTCATCGACTCCATCTCCATCTGAGTCACTAGCCAATGGATCAGTGTTGAAAATATTTATTTCATCAGGATCACTTAATCCGTCCTTGTCGGTGTCTTTCTGGGAGGGATTTGTATTGAGAGCTATTTCCTCACTGTCGCCTAGGCCGTCCTGATCCGTGTCCACTGCAGTTGGGTTGGTGTTATGAACCCATACCTCGTCATAGTCACTTATGCCATCTCCATCGGTATCATCACTTAGTGGGTTGGTGCCGAGGATATTCACTTCAAACCCATCACGCAAACGATCCCCGTCAGAGTCGGATCTATTAGGATCAGTACCGTGGGTGTTTAGTTCTTCACCGTCGTTCAGGTTGTCCAAATCACTGTCGGCCAAAATGGCATTGGTATGATGGACGTAAAGTTCATCTGCATCGCTCAAGCCGTCGGAGTCGGTGTCTTCGTCCCCGTCTATGGTTCCATCCCCATCCGAGTCCATAACAACCGGATTCGTATCCAGCAGGGTCACCTCATCCCCGTCGAGCAGCCCATCCTGATCGGTGTCACTTTTTGCGGGATCCGTTTTGTGGAGATTGATTTCATCCCCGTCACCCAGGCCGTCCTGATCGATATCCGCCACCTTGGGATTGGTGTTATGCACATTCAATTCATCCGCATTCGACAGGCCGTCGGAGTCGGAATCCTCGTCCCCGTCATTGGTTCCATCCCCATCCGAGTCCTGGGCGGACGGGTTCGTGCCGATAACTAGCACTTCATCGGGGTCACTGAGTCCGTCCTTGTCGGTGTCGGTCTCGGATGGATTGGTGTGGTGGATGTTGACCTCCTCGCCATCGTTAAAACCGTCTTCGTCAGTATCCGCCATCCGGGGATGGGTGAGGTGGATGTTGATCTCACTCGCGTCAGGCAACCCATCGGAGTCAGAATCCTCGTCACCATCAATCGTTCCATTTCCATCCGAATCCTGCACGACCGGGTTGGTGTCTGTAATCGTCAACTCGTCGGAGTCATTGAGTCCGTCCTTGTCAGTATCGGCTGCGAGGGGATTGGTGCCATGTATGTTAACTTCCTCCCCATCGGATAATCCGTCCTCGTCGGAGTCTGAGTTCATTGGATTGGTGTTCCGAACATTCAATTCCTCACCATTGGCCAGGTTGTCGCCATCGGAGTCCTCATCGCCGTCAAGGGTTCCGTCACCGTCGGTATCTTCATCCAGTGGGTCGGTTCCCACCACGTTAACCTCCGCCCCATCGCTCAATTCATCCAGGTCGGTGTCCGGCACCTTGGGATCGGTCTTGTGAGTGTTGAGTTCGTCCGCGTTACTCAAGCCATCCCCGTCGGGGTCTTCGTTCCCGTCAAGTGTACCGTCCAGGTTCGAATCATCCGTCAAGGGGTTTATATTAAGGATGAACACCTCATCGCCATCCTTCAAACCGTCATTATCGGTGTCGGGTTCGGTGGGGTTGGTTTTGAGATCCACCTCATCATTGTCATTCAATCCGTCTTGATCCGTATCTGCCACCATGGGATCGGTGTGGTGAATGTTTGTTTCCTCGCCGTCATTAAGGTTGTCTTCATCTGTATCGGCCAAATTTGGATCAGTTTTATGGAGATTGAGTTCATCGGTGTCAGTTAGTCCATCCCCATCCGTATCCGATAGGAGAGGATCGGTTTTATGAGTGTTGATCTCCTCGCCGTCACTCAAGCCGTCCCCATCCGTGTCATCGTTTATTGGGCTGGTGCCGAAACGATTCAGTTCAATCGCATTCGACAACCCATCGGAGTCTGCGTCCTCGTCGCCGTCATCGACCTTATCGCCGTCGGTGTCAATTTTCAGCGGATCAGTGTTCAGGACATTCAACTCCATGCCGTCACTGAGCCAGTCCTCATCCGTGTCAACCCGTTCAGGATCGGTCTTGTGGATGTGAATCTCATCCCAGTTGGTCAGGGCATCGCCATCCGCGTCCAGCGGCTTTTCCAGTTCGTGCAGGGCGGACAGTTCAGCGCTGTTTAAAGCGCGGCGGTAGATGCGTATATCATCCAGTCCGCCCGTCCATGAGTGGGGGTTTATTTCACCCTCCCGTTTTCGCTCTCTTCCACCAAGAAAGAATCCCTTTCCGTTGATGGGCAAGTTTGTTTTCCCTTCAGCAGTTGGTTTGTTATTGAGCAACAATGAAAACGTTCCATCCTCCCGGGTCAGGACAAAGTGATGCCAGTAGTCCAGGGCCATGGCCAACTCGTCGCTTCCAAGGGCATCCCCAAAAACGAGCCTTCCCCCGATGTAAAACTCGGGAACCGGCTTGCCCTTGGTCCACTTGCCCAGGGACAACTCGAATCCGTTGATTGTACCGCTTGCAAAGAGAATCTTGCGTGGGTCATTTCTGTTTGAGTCACTCAACCTGGCCCAGATCGAGATGGTGAAGTCTGAATTGCCCGTCAGGAAATTGTCGGTGTTATTCAACGACAAATTGTCGTCCTCGAGCAGGGCGGACTTGTTCGGGTGAACATTGCGGTCGAAGCCAAAGACGTCTTCTGTCCTTGTGGACGTCAGATGATTCCCATTTCCACTTTTGTCGAGAGTGGTTCCGTTCAATGGGTAGTACCCGATCAGTCCCTGGTTCAGGTCAATGTCGGCGGGTGCTTGAGCGTTGCCGGTGGATGAGAGTGCGCAGGGCAATAACAACAAAAGGCCAATTATTTTGGCTGAATCCTTCATCATTATTTCATTTTTATACGTTTCGCGAACACTATTGCCCGTTTTCAGCGTCTAAGCAGCTTTTGTGCGAATATAGACTCCAACGTCCTGAATTTCGTCAGAAACTCAATAAACTTTAACAATTATTCGAAATCAATGCACGAAATCAATCCACTATCTGGCCTTACAAGCGGTATTGTGGCGCGAAATATGCTAAAAGAACTCGTTATATGTTAAAGAATCCGTTCATTCTGTCGATATGGCAACTGCGACGATTTGCAATTGCTGTGGCGGTTTATCTTGAGGCATGACGAAAGCATGACGAAACATCGGACAAAGGCGTATTTGACGCACCTGCTGACTTTCTGGCTGCTGCTCCAGTTGCCGGTTTACTGCAGCGCCCCCCTCGAGTGGACGTTCACCACCGTTTCACGCACGGTCTGGAGCAAGGGAGAGGTTGTGGCTTCCCCTTCCGTGGGGCGCAATGGCCTGGTTTATTTCGGGGCAAAGGATCACACTTTCTATGCCGTCGATTCCGGCAAGGGCAAGCTGACTTGGAAATACCGGACGCACGGCGCCATCTCCGCCTCCGCCGCCGTTGATAACAATGCAGTCGTTTATTTTGGCTCGGAGGACAGTTTTGTCTATGCACTCGATGGAGTCCAGGGAGGGCTCGAATGGAAATTTGAGACCGGCGGCAAGATCCGGTCCTCCCCCGCGTTGAGCAACCTGGGCATCCTGTATGTGGGATCAGATGACAAGAACGTTTACGCATTGGACACTGCCACAGGTGCCAAGCTCTGGAAATTCACCACCGGCGGCAAGGTGTCTTCTTCCGTGGCGCTCGCCGAGGGCTTGGCCATCTATTTTTGCTCGGAGGACGGGTACATTTATTCGCTCGATGCTGACACCGGGGAAAAAATCTGGGCATACAAAACATCCGGCAAGATCTCCGCTTCGCCCGTCGTGGGTCACAACAACTCGATCATCGTTGGTTCTGAAGACAATCATTTGTATTGCCTGAACGGCAGAACCGGCAAACTGAAATGGCGAACTTTCTTGAATGGTCCCATCCTGTCATCTGCTGCAATAGGCCCATCCGGGAGAATCATCGTCGGTGGCGGGGATGACAAACTTTACCAGTTGAATCCTGTTGATGGGGGTATTGTTCGGCAGTACAAGGCTCGCGGTGCCATCGTTTCATCTCCTGCGGTTGGCAATGACGGCATCATTTATTTTGGCTCCAATGACAGGAGGATTTATGCCGTGGAACTCAACGGTGACAAGGTCTGGTCCCACCAGACAAACGGCAGGGTGGTGTCATCGCCCGCCATCGGGTCCGACGGCTCGGTGTACGTTGGATCCGAGGATCACAAACTGTATGCATTCAGTGGCAACGCCGCTGAAGTCAGGCTTGGCCCAGCGATTTCCTCCTGGCCCATGTTTGGGAAAAACAGTCGTCGTCTGCCCGGGTTGATTGAGGAAGACAACCAGACCGCGCCCTACATCGTCTTCCAGCCCCAGTCGCAGATCAGGCCGCTTGGCCAACGGGTGGCCCTTCTGGCGGAAGTCCATGGGCAGGGGCCCTTCGATTACCAATGGCACAAGGACGGCGAGCCAGTCGTTGACCAGACCCAGCCCGTGTTGTTCATCGCGGAAGCGTCCGATAATGATTCCGGCGATTACTTCGTCAACATCGTCAATCCGTACGGTGTCACGCGCAGTTTTCCCGCGACGCTCACGATTACCAAGCCACAGCCTGCCCAGATTGTGTTGCACCCCAAGCCGCTCAAGGCCGAGTACGGCCAGACCATCCAGTTTAAGTCCACCGCGAGGGGGTCGGGCACAGTTACGTTCGCTTGGTTCAAGGACGGCCAAGCGCTGGATTCCGCCGCAGACAAGGTTGAGATTCTGAACAAATACTCACCACTGGAAGGCTTTTGTTCCATTTTGACACTCAAGTCCCTTTTGACCTCAGACGAAGGGCTGTACAGCGTGGTTGCCTCAAACGCATTCGGCCAGATGGAGAGCAGTTCAGCCAAACTCACCGTCGGCCCGTCGCCCCTGTTCAAACTCTCCGGTAGTCACCTGGAGGAGGACGGTTACTTGAGACTTGAGGTGGTCGGCCCGCTCAATCACGAAGTCATCGTTCAGGAATCATCCGACTTCACCAAATGGAGAGACGTGCTGACTCTCCCGCTGAACAAACAGTTGCTGCCTGTGGGCGATTCACCCGGTCAGCCCGATCTCGGCTCGGCGGAACTTCGCATGCCGGTGCTTCCGGTCGGCGAGGATCTTGAGCAGAAAAAAATCGAGATCGCTGTTCAACTCAGCAAGCTCGCGATTGCGCAACGAATCAGCGAGGAGCAGGGTATCGAGGTCGATCCCGACAGCCTCGAGGTCGAGTTGATTTTCATTCTCTCGCGAGACGACACCCGCGAACAACAACTCAAGCAGGGCTACCCCTTGGATCCCAACCATCCGGAAGTCTTGAAACGGCTCGAGAAGGGCAGTTTCTTCCGCTTCAAGCTGGTGGAGGCGTCCGCCTCCGCGCCTTAACTTCACCCCGCGGCCGCTTGGTCAAGCGGATTGCCTTTTTCTTCAACAGCCGTGTAGGCTGCGGCCCGTGAGTTTCATCCGTCTCGTTTCAACATTGGCCTTGGCTGCGAGTGCCGTGGTGGCCAACTCCGCTGCTTGGCCAAGCTACCGCGCCGGGATGGGCCGTGCCGGTTTCTCGAGCCAAGAGCTTTCCTTCTCTGCGACCGAAACCTGGCGGCGCGACCTCCCGGCGCCCAGCCCGGCCTGGACCACCCCGGCCCGGCGCAGCTACTGGCAGCAGCTCGAAGGCATCCTGCCGCGCGTGACCGGCGACTGGGCCAACCACGCAATCGCCGACGAGTCGCTCGTGTGGCTGGGCTCCAGCGCGGACGATACCGTTCGTTGTCTCGACGCGCAGACCGGCGAGCTGCAGTGGTCGTTCGTGGTTGATGGCCCGGTGCGGTACGCGCCGGTGCTTGCGGACGGGCGGTTGTTTTTCGGGAGCGACGACGGCTTCGTGTACTGCCTCGAGGCCGGCACCGGCCGCCTGGCCTGGCGCGAGCGGCTTGGTCCGCGCGACTGGCGCATCCCCGGCAACGACCGGATGATTTCGCTCTGGCCGGTGCGCACCGGTCTCGTGGTGGATGCCGGCGTCGTTTACGCGGCCGCCGGTCTGTACCCGTCGCAGGGCGTGCACGCCGCCGCGCTCAACGCCGCCGACGGCTCGACGGTTTGGCGGCAGAAACTCAACGTCTCGCCGCAGGGCTATTTGCTGGCGTCGCAAACGATGCTCTTCGTCCCGACCGGCCGCAGTAACCCCATCGGGCTCGACCGCAAAACAGGCCGCTTGGCCAAGAGCTTCGACGGTGCGGGAGGCACGTTCGCGGTGCTGCTCGAGGACGAGCTGTTCTCCGGCACCGGCAACGACGGCACGCTCACCGCCAACCCGGTGAAGTCGCCGGGCCGCCTCGCCACGTTCAAGGGCAACGCCTTGGCCGCCTCGCCGCGCCACAGTTTTTTGCTGGATGAAAACGGCGTCCGCGCGATCGACCGGCAGGCATACCGCCGGGCGAGCGCCGATGTCCACCGCGCCACCGGGCGCCTCGAGTCGCTGAAGGCCGAGCTGAAAAAAACCGACCTGTCGCGCGAGCAGCGAGCCGGGTTGCAACGCCAGTTGAGCCAGCTCGGCGGCACGCTTGATGCCGCCAGGCAGGCGGGGGCGGCGACCGAGCAATGGGAAATCAGCACACCGGGCCGGCGCGCCATCATCGCCCTGGCCAACTGCGTTGTGCTGGGCGGCGACGGCCTTGTCGAGGCGCGTTCACTGGCGGACGGCGCGGTGCAGTGGTCGGCCAGGGTCGATGGCACGGCGCGCGGGCTGGCGTTCGCCGGGGGGCGGTTGCTCGTCAGCACAGACACCGGCGCGCTGCACTGTTTTTCCACCGCTGCCGCGACAACAACGGTTTCCAAAAACACAGAGCCGGCGGCTTTGCCGGTTGACTTGGCCAAGCGCTTGGCCAAGGCGGCGCGCACGGCCCGTGGCTGGGCGCTGGTCACCGACGTTGTCGATGGCAGGCTGTGCGCGGCGTTGGCGGAGCAGACGCAGTGGAGCATTATCGGCGTGAGCGCGGACGCCGGGAAAGTCGCCGCGGCACGGGAGCGCCTGGCCCAGCGCGGGTTGTACGGCAGCCGGGTGAGCGTGCACGTTGCCAAGGCTGACGCGCTGCCGTTCACTGATTATTTTGCCAACCTAATCACTTCCGAGGCGGCTTGGCTTGGCCAGGCGCCGAGCCCCCTGGCCAAGGGCGAGCTGGAGCGCTTGCTGCAGCCGCACAACGGCGTCGCCTGGCTGGAGCCGGACACCGCGCCGCGCCTGGCCACCGGCTTGGTCGGCGCGGGCGAGTGGACGCACCAGTACGGCAATCCGGCCAACACGAGCAACAGCGGCGACGCGCTCGTGCACAGCGACCTCGTGCTGCAGTGGTTCGGCGGCCCTGGCGCGGCCCCGATGGTGGACCGGCATTTGCGTGCGCCCGCTCCGCTTGCTGCGGAGGGCAGGCTCATCATCCCCGGCGAGAATCTCGTGATCGCGGTGGATGCCTACAACGGCACCGAGTTGTGGCGGCTGCCGCTGCCCGGTTCGCAGCGTTACTCGATGCCGTACGATGCCGGCTACATGTCGGTGAACGCGGGTCGGCTCTGCGTCGCGGTGGCCGGCGAGGCACGGCTGATCAACCTTGACAGCGGCGAGGTGGAGCGGACGTTTCCCGTGTCGACGTTCGTGCCGGGGGAACAGCGGCACTGGGGGCACGCGGTGCTGACGGCCAAGCGCATTTTCGGCACGGCACAGCGCCCGACCGCGTCGCGCACGAGGCCAAGCCGCAACCTGATCAGCGCCGACTACAACAACAACCAGGCGATGGTGACCGGCACGCATTTGTTCTCCGCGCCGCTCGACGGCAGCCGGCTTGGGCAGGGCCAATGGACGCACGACGGTGGGACGATTCTGAACCCGACCATCACGTTGAGTGGCGGCCGCGTGTTTTTTGTCGAGACAACCCGGCCGGTGGGTGGCAGCGGCCGGCACACGCTCGACGCGCTCCGGAAAACGGGCCTGCAAATCGTCTGTCTCGACGCGGAAACCGGCGGGCGACTCTGGGCGCGGGCCGTGGACAACGGCCTCGAGCTGAGCGGGAATATTCTGTTTCTCGTAGCCTCGGGGGAACAGCTGATTGCGACCGGCAGTTATCTCAATGCAGGCAACGACACGGAGTACCGCGTGCATTGTTACTCGGCCAAGTCGGGCCGCGAACTTTGGTCGGCGAGTCATTTGAAGGGGAAACCCGGCGCGTTCACGCACGGGGAACAGGTGCATCACCCGGTGATCCTCGGCGACCGGCTGATCGCTGAGCCGGCGATTTACGAGTTGGCCACCGGCAAACGGCTTGGCCCGCTGGACGTACCGGCGGACTGGAACCTGAAACGGCCGGGGCACAGTTGCGGCACGCTCGCCGGAGCGGGCGACTGCCTGTTTTTCCGCGCGGCCAACCCGACCGTGCTCGACCTCGGCCAGTCGGCGGCCGGCCGGTTCCGGGTTCTCGCGCCGACGCGGCCCGGCTGCTGGATCAACATCCTCCCGGCGCAGGGGCTGGTGCTGATCCCGGAAGCCAGCTCCGGCTGCGTCTGCCATTTCTCGCTGCAAACCTCGATGGCCTTCCGCCCAAGGCGTAAGGGTGAAGCTCAATAACGCTTGGCCAAGCGGGACAGAATGATCGCGCCGACGGATCATTTTTAGGTTCATTTTTCCGGCAAATTCGTCACGGTGTGCGTCCGGAATTGTCCCATCAAAATGAAATCGTTTTCTCTCCTCCTTGCCTGTGCCGTGACGGCGGCTATTTCCGTTCACGGCGAGGACGCCGCGGTCAAGCGTCTCAAGCCGACGCCGTGGCACTTGATCGATACGTGGTGGAACCTCGGTCAGGATCACGCCTTCGAGAGTTACTCGATTGATGTCACGATCAGCGACGAGGTGCCGGCGTCGGTCAACCTGTACATTGCCCCGATCGGCCTGGGGCACCTGAACAAGACGCCGTTCTACGGCGGCATCCAGACGCAGGCCGACGGTTACCAAAAGAAGGACCGGCGGCTGCGAAAGATCGGCCCCGGATTCCTGATGTCGATGTGGGGCGAACGCGGCCACGACGCGATCCGGCCGTCGCAGGGCGGCTTCTGCCAAAGCTCCGGGCACGAGGGCGACTTCGTCAGCGTGCGCCGACCCCACGCCTGGACCAAGGGCCGCTACACCTACCGCATCACGCGGATGGACCGGGAGGTCGTCGACGGCAAGCCGCACACCTGGGTGGGGGCGTTTGTCTATTCGCACGAGCGGGATGAAAACATCTTCATCGGGGCCCTGCGTTTCCCCGGCGAGAAGCTGGTGCTCTCGCGCAGCGTGGCCAATTTCGTCGAGATTTACGGGCGGGTGATCCCGGTGGAACAAATCCCGCGCGTGACGGTCACCTTCAGCAACCCGACGGTCAACGGGCAGCCGGTCAAGGACGCCACGGCCACCGCGATCTATCCCGATGGCGTCCCCGATTATGCCAACGCCATCGCCGTGGACGGGGCGCTGGTCGTCCGGGTGGGTGAAAAGGTGGCGAACCGGGCCAAGCGCCGGGTGCGGCTGCTGCCCGCGGAGTAAGCCAAGTGCTTGGCCAAGCGCCGGGTCACTTCAGGGCGGAGTGGTAATGTTTGCGGTAGTCCTTCGGCGCGAAGCCGGTTTCGCGCTTGAAGAAGCGGGTCAACTCTTCCGGACTCTCGAAGCGCATCTCGCGGGCGACCTGGCTGATCTTGTTGCCGGTGTTCTTGAGCAGCGACTGCAGGCGGGCCAGGCGGACGCGCTTGATTTCCTCCTTCGGCGTGTGGCCCATCTGTTTCAGGAAATTCTTGTTGAAGCCCGAGTGGGACAGCCGGCTTCGCGAGACGATCTCGGAAACATGGATCGGGTAAATCGGCGCTTGGCTCCGGATGTAATGCACCGCCTCGGCCACGACCGGGTCGTCCACGGCGAGGGTGTTGGTGGACTCGCGGGCGACGAGCTCGTGGATGGGGATCGGCATCACGTAATCGTTGGCGACCCTGGCCCCGCGCATCATCCTGGAGAGCAGGCTCGCCGCCTGGTAGCCGACACGTTCGCCGGGGTAGGCCACGCTGGAGAGCGGCGGGGTGCAGATCTGGCAGAAGACCTCGTCAGCGTTGGTGCCGATCACGGCGATCTCGTCCGGCACGAGGATGTTCAGTTCGTTGCAGATGCGGATGATGTTGCTGCCGAGCATGTCGTCCTTGGCAAAGATGCCGATCGGCTTGGGCAGGCGCTGCAGCTCCCGGATGATGTGCTGGCGCACGTTCACCCAGCGCCCCTCCCACGGCAGATTATCCGGCTCGAACTGGGTGTTGATGTAGTCGAAGCCGGCCTTGGTAATCCGCCGCTCGAACGCCTGGCCGCGCTCGCGGGAGTAGGCGCGCGAGGGGTCTCCCCAGTAGGAGAAATACCGCAGGCCAAGCGTCAACAGGTGTTGCGCCGCCATCCGGCCGATCTCCGTGTTGTCCGGGATGACGGTGGGGAAACCTTTCTCGCGGCACTCGGTGCTGAGGTTGACGACCGGGATGCCCCGGCTCTTGAACGCCGCCGCCTCGTCGGCGGAGTGGCGGAACAGGATCAGCCCGTCGCCGCTCCAGCTTTCGTCAATGACCATCGGGGCCATCTCGTTGGTGGAATCGACGAGCGTCTGGATGCGCCACTGCTCGCGGTTGCGGATGAACTCGACGATGCCGTGAAAGATGGGCCGGGTGAACGAGGCCCACGACGGTACGCGAATCCCCACGACCGGCATTTTGTTTTTGCCGAAAACGTTCCCGTTCAATTTGTGCGTCATCGCCTTGGCCAAGTGGTTCACTCCTTGATGGTGAACGGGCGGTTGTCGCGTTGTTTCAGCAGTGCCTGGATGGCGGTCTCCATCAACTGCCGGTCGGAGTTGATCAGGATGGCGTCGCCGGTGGTGGCATCAGGGTCGCTGGGGAGATCGTTCCACTTGTCGATGGCGCGTTTGGCCAAGCGCTCGCGTTCCAGTGCAGTTGCGAGGTAGTCGAATTCGGCCGCATCAAAGCCGGGTTGTTTCCCAAGGCTTTCCTTGGCAACGTATCGGACCACGCCATATGGATCCTTGAGCAGCCGGGCCAGGTGCGGCGCGAGCCAGTCGGTGCCGGAGGCGTCGCGGGCCGGCTGCCAGCCGGCGTGCCAAGCCGTGATGATCCGTTGGACGGCATGGCCCTTGAGTAGCCAAAGCAAAGCGGCCGAAGTGTGCTCCTGCTCGGCGCTCAACGGCAGTGGTTCCTGGTCATATCGCTTGACCAGATGCTGCTGCGTCCAGCCAAGCGTCTTGTCAAGGTGGCAGAGGTTGCAGGCGTTGGGGGTGCCGTGCTGGATGCTGCGGGAGGCTGCCGGGGACTGTATCTGGTGGCTGCGAATCGCACCCAGAAGGCCGTAGGAGGTGTACGGCATGTGGCAATTCTGACAGTTGCTGCCGGAGGATTCGAGTTCATGAAACGTGTGCTGCTCAAGTTCGGTTGTGTACAGGGGTGCGTCATGGCACTGGATGCAGGTTTGGTTGCCGCTCATGCCGGGCTTGAGTTGGTCGGTGTGCTGCTTGTGACGTTGCTCAGGGGAGATGTGTCTTTGCGGATTGGAGTGATGCATGGTGTGGCACGAGAGGCAGGACATCTCGCCATGGGTGTAACATTTAGAAGCTCTAATGGCGGTAAACTCACGGCCGCCGGCCAGGATGGTTCCATCGTCCCACCAGCGTTCGCGGAAAAACTGCGGGTTGAGGCGAAGTTCCCTGGATTGAATCTCCCCCTCGAAGGAGTACGGGTGCTGGATGTAGTAGCGCACTTTGTGGATGTCGTCGCCGGGGCGGTAGAGTGGGCCGTTTTTGGCAAAGCTCATTCCTTCCTTCTCTGAGCTGTAGATGTGAATCCCGTGGCATTGGCCGCAGACCTGGCTGGAGCGGCGGTGGTCGAGGTTCTCCGGGTTGACGATGGTTGGGTCTTTCTGTTTGCTTTGGTACTGTTGATAACGGCTCAGCGGGTTCTGGTGTTTGCGGATGTGTTCCCCGGCTGGGCCGTGGCAGGCTTCGCAAGAAACGCTAAATTCAGCCACTCGGGTGTTGAATCCCTTTTCCCCATCCAGAATTCCCGGATTTCCCGCCACGCTGTGGCATTTGATGCAGTGGTGGTTCCACTGCGAGATCATCCGTTTGGAGGAGGGTGCCATCATGAAGGCGTCTTCGCGGGGAATCCAGCGCTTGTCCTTGAACAGATAGATCAGCGGCAGGGTCTGGAGCAGGTTGCCATACTTGGCTTCGTTTTGGTTGGTCTTCTTGTTTTGCACGCCGCCTTCCACCCAGTAGGTTTGGTAGTGGTGCGAGCCGGTGGTCATCACCACGCGTTTTTCAACCCGGGGGAGGGTGCGCAAATCCAGATCTTCCAGCGGGGAGTCCTTGGTTCTTTTTATCCGGTAAGTGTGATCGTCCACCTTGATCCCCCCCATCACCGCTTTCATCATGATTTCCGGATCCGGCATTTCCGCCCAATACTCGGGGCCTTTTCGGAACACCCGGTATTCCAATCCGTCGGAAATAATTGTCGATCCGTCAAACTTCCCGGCAACATTCCCGGGCAGGGCAAGCTTGGTCATACTTTGGTGGTAGGTCTGGTGCCAACTCTCGTACTCGGAAGGATGGCAGGCACGGCAACTCTCCGAGGAAACGTATCCCTTTGTTTTTTCCTGACCAGGGGTCAAGGCCTGTACCGCTTGGCGGTTCGAGCGCCTGGCCTTGCTGGCTCGCTCGGTGAGCCAACCAAAGAGAACGGCTGCCACCAACGCCAGGAGTAACGCCAGCCAGCCGATGCGCTTGGCCAAGCGGTGCGGCTGGTTTGTGTTCGTTTCCTCCGGAGTGCTATTCATGGCGGTTATTATGACGAGCAGACAGTAGCGGGTGATTGAGGGGCAGGCAAACCTGCCCACCTGCTCAGCCGGAGCTCAAAGTGCGAAAAATGCCAGATTTGGCATATAAAATGCAAGGAAAAAAAAACTCGATTGTCGCCAAACCTTGCCTACCATCTATTCTCCGTTTGTGCGGTTTTCGATGCGCCTGCGGGCTTGATTTCAATATTCTCAGAAAACTTTCTTTTCATGAAAAAACAATACTCCTTCAAAACGTTATTCGGAGCGGCGCTGTTTGCGTTGCTGTCCCAGTCCTCTCTTTTGGCGCAGGATGCTCATGTCAGTCTTTGGAACTTCGATGGCGGTAACCTCTCCGCCGCTGCCGGATCTGACATGGAGTACATTGATGACACCGGTGACGTGGTAGCATTTGGCACCACCGAGGCGCTGGGGCTGCCGGCCATCAACGGCGAGGTGGCCAACGTCATCCAGATTCCCAAGCTCCTACCGGAACAGGGCTTGAGGGCCCCCCTGCCGGAGGACTCCAACGGCTTGGGCGACTTGGTCAACAACTGGACTGCCATCATGGATCTCTATTACCCCCTCACATCCGCCGGCAAGAAAAGAGGCCTGATTGAGATTATCACCGGTCAGTGGATTGCCGGCGCTGATGACGCTGAGTTTTATGTTGGTGCCAACAACGAGGTTGGCTTCGCAGGATATGAGTTCGGTTCGCTTACTCCTGGAGAGTGGCATCGTCTGGCCATTGTCATGAAAATTGAGGACGCTGATCTGGGGGAAGGTTGGGGCAAGATCTATATAGATGG
>Ga0207984_1000914_pt1 | contig 16024 bp, 7 predicted proteins | sample ETNtaG_30_FD_185760 | JGI IMG/M metagenome (GOLD analysis project Ga0207984, IMG submission 185760) | Marine microbial and viral communities from oxygen minimum zone, Eastern Pacific Ocean - ETNP201306PF43B (SPAdes) (version 2) | ecosystem: Environmental > Aquatic > Marine > Oceanic ...
TCGCGTGCATCGCAGCGGGACGGCCATTGCGGGCTGACGACTTGTGGGCAAATCCGATTCTTCCTTTCCTGAAGGAGCATTGCACCGAATGCCACGGGGTAAAGAAACCCAAGGCCGGCTTGGATCTTGCCGCCTACGGGCCGGAGAGTCCAATCCGCAGGGAGCGCAAGCAATGGAAGAAGGTGCATAGGATGTTGCGCCGAGGCAAGATGCCGCCAGAGAAGGCGCCGCAGCCACCGGAGGATGACCGGCAGAGTGTGGTGAAGGCACTTGATGAGGCGCTCGCGGCGCTCAACTGCGATGGAGTGCGGGATCCAGGCCATGTGACGTTGCGGCGGCTCAATCGCACCGAATATAACAATGTGGTTGCTGATCTGTTCGGGATCGACTTTAAGCCAGCTGAGGATTTTCCCGCTGACGACTCGGGTTATGGCTTCGACAACATCGGCGATGTACTCTCACTTTCGCCTGTACTTTTTGACAAGTACCTCGCTGCGGCGGAGCGGATCACCGATGAGGTGGTCGGTGGCACTTCCCCGAATGAGCCAAGCAGCCTTCTCACTTGCCTGCCGGAAAGTGAGGCCGACTGGCAGCCGTGTGCCCGGCAAATTCTCGAGCCGGTTGCAAGCCGTGCTTTTCGTCGGCCGTTGCGGGACGGTGAGATGGAGGGGCTTCTCAGTGTTGCCAAATCTGCGCACGCTGAAGGCGCAAGTTTCGAGCAAGGCATCCAGCTTGCGTTGCAGGCAATACTGGTCTCTCCGGATTTCCTGTTCCACGTTGTCGAGATTCCCGCTCAGGGCCAAGCGCAAGTGATTGAACCGTTAAGCGGGTTTGAACTTGCCGAGCGCATGTCTTTTTTTCTGTGGAGCCGCCTACCCGACGAAGAACTTGTCGCCTTGGCCAAGGCGGGCAAGCTGACCGACCCGGCCATCGTGGAGCAGCAGGTGCGGCGCATGCTGAAGGATAAGCGATCGTCGGCGCTGGCGGATAACTTCGCCGCACAGTGGCTGCAACTTCGCCGCATGGAGACGATCACGCCGGATCCGGATTACTATCCGGCTTTCGACGACGATTTACGCCGCGATAGCAGGCGGGAATCCGAGCTTTTTTTCAGCACAGTCGCGAGCGGCGATCTCAGTGTGTTGACACTTCTGGATGCCGACTTTTCCATCGTCAATGAACGGCTTGCCCGGCATTACGGGATTCCAGACATCAAGGGGGCACAGTTTCGTCGAGTGAGTTTAGAGGATGGTCGCAGGGGAGGGATTTTGGGTCACGCAAGCATTCTTACTCTTACCTCCAATCCCACACGCACTTCGCCGGTCAAGCGGGGTAAGTGGATTTTGGAGCAAGTTCTCGGCATGCCACCCAAGCCACCACCGCCCAATGTTGAGAATCTCAGCGAGGAGGCTGAAGAGGTGCAGGCGGCTTCGTTGAGAGAAAGGCTTGAGAAGCATCGTGCCGATCCTGTTTGTGCCTCGTGCCATCGGGTTATGGATCCGATTGGTTTCGCCCTGGAGAATTACGATGGTGTAGGGGCATGGCGAGCCCGGGACGGCAAGTTCCCCATCAACGCGGCGGGCACGCTTCCGGACGGCTCATTTTTTGATGGACCGGTTGACCTGAAAAAGGTGCTGCTTGAGCGCAAACGTGATTTTGTCTGGTGTCTTTCGGAGAAATTTTTAACCTATGCATTGGGGCGCGGAATCGAGTATTATGACGACTGCGCCTTGGAGGATATCGTCAAGGCGGTTGAGGCGGACGATTACCGGTTTTCACGTCTTGTGGTTGAGGTTGTCAGATCCGTTCCGTTCCGGATGAAGCGCAGTCAGGGAAATTTGCCATGAAAGAAAAAACAACCCGATCTCGGCGCACGTTCCTGCGTGGCTTGGGTGCCAGCGTGGCGTTGCCGTTTTTGGAGTCGATCCCTATGGCGGCCACCGCAGTTGCAGCCAAGCCGCCCCGGCGCATGGCATTCATTTATATCCCGAACGGTGTGCAGATTCCCGAGTGGACACCCAGGCGCGAGGGTGCCAACTACGCACTGTCACCGATTCTCGAGCCACTCAAACCGTATCATCGGGATTTCCTTGTGCTCACCGGATTGACGCATGACAAGGCTCGGCCCAATGGCGATGGGGGCGGGGATCATGCGCGCTCATGCGCCACGTACCTGACTGGGGTGCAACCGGTGAAAACCGGCGGAGCCGACATCCGCTTGGGACGATCTGTTGATCAGGTCGCCGCGGATGTTATCGGCCGTGGCAACCGGCTTCGGTCGCTGGAACTTGGTTGCGACAAGGGAAACAAGCCCGGACCGTGCGATTCAGGTTATAGCTGCGCCTACACGCGCAATATCTCATGGCGCAGCGAGACCACGCCGATGCCTAAGGAGATTAATCCGCGAGTTGTCTTCGAGCGGATGTTCGGCAGTGGTTACACGCATGAGGATCGCGCTGTTCAGGCCAGACGCCGACATGACCGTCGGAGCATTCTCGATTTTGTCCTTGGGCAGGCACACAGTCTCCAGGGTCGTGTGGGTACCAAGGACCGGCAGAAATTGGATGAGTACTTCACAGCGATTCGTGAGGTCGAGCGGCGGCTCGAGGTGACTGAGACTCAGTCAACATTCCTGCATGATGGGGATATAACAGCGCCTGCAGCCGGTATCCCCGGGAGTTATCGGGATCACATACGTCTTCTGAGTGACATGATGATCCTGGCTTTTCAGAGTGACGTAACGCGAGTCTCAACTTTCATGTATGCGAGTGCCGGGAGTAATCGCAATTATCGATTTATCGGCGTTCCCGAGGGGCATCATGAGTTATCCCATCATTCCGGTGACCTCAAGAAACAGGCAAAGATCGCGAAGATCAATCGCTTCCACATCGAACAGTTCGCCTATTTGCTGGGACGTTTGCAGTCCATCCGCGAGGGCGATGGGACGTTGCTGGACAACTGCATGATTGTGTACGGAAGCGGGATTAGTGACGGCAACAAGCACAACCACGAAGACCTACCAATTCTCCTTGCCGGTCGTGGTGGAGGAACCATTGATTCCGGACGTCATGTCCGGTATCCCAACGAGACGCCGCTATCCAATCTCTACCTGTCCCTGCTTGACCGGGTGGGCGTGCATGCCGAATCGCATGGCGACAGCACGGGGCGACTCGACGGCCTCAACGTTCGTGTGCCACGCGTGTAGCGACACGGCAGTTCACTTGACCTTCTTCAGCTTCTTGACCGTTTCGGAGATGCAGCGCCGAATACCGTAATCCCCACCCATTTCGGCTTGTTTCTGCAGCGCCTTGTCAGCCAGTCGCCCCTCGAGAAACTCGAGCGCCTCGGCAGCGTCGGGGCCGAGGGTGTTTAGCGCTTCGCAAGCGGTTATACGGACAAAGGGGCTCTCGTTGGTCATCTTCTTGATCAGCAGCGTGACATCTCGGGGGCTAATCTTGTTGACAGCAGCCCGCGCAGCGTAGCGGTCGATATCATCCTCAATCATCAGGAACAACGTGGGGACCGCTTCCTGGGCGGTTTCGCCGATCTCACCGATCTCGTAGGCCGCAGTGCGGCGAACCTCGCGGTCAGGATCCTTTGTGGCCTTGAGCAGCGGCTTCAATAACTCGGAGACATCACTAATAATGGGCCGGAACGATTCGATCACGAGAATACGAAAGGCACTGTCTTGGTTGTCGAGGGCCTTGACAAGTTGAGGCACCGCGGGCTGGGCGGCTGGCCCCAGTTGGCGCAGGGTCAGCACGACCTGTCGGCGCACCTTGGGCGACGGATCGGCGATCGTGACACCCAGATCTGCAAGCATCTCCGGCGTGGTCTCACCGATCGCGCCAAGCGCCAGTGCAACTTCAGTGCGAACTGCCGAGATCGGGTCCTTCAACAGTTGTACGAGTGCCGGGACACTTGAAGCAGTGTCTTTGCCCGCTGCCCCCAACGCACGAGCCGATCCGGCACGGACGTGTTCATTTTCGTCAACCAGCGCTGTGACCAGGTTTTCAACAGAGGCCGTGGTAACAGCGGGGAGTTTGCTCATCACGCGAGTGGCAGCGATACGAACACTTACATCATCGGCTTTTAGGGCACTTGCGAATAAGTCAGTGTAGGTTACATCATCGCCAGCCGTTTTCCCCAGGCCGATGACTGCCGCAGCCCGGACGCGCGGATTGGCATCTTCAAGCTTTCCGGCCAGCGCCGGTGCCGCAGCGCGGGCGACCGGACCGAGATCGCCTAGCGCCTCCGCAGCACTGGCGCGAACAAATACATCGTCGTCATCTAGCAGTGTGATGATCTTCGGAACGAGGTGTTCGGCGGTTTTTCCGCTTGCGCCCAGGGTCAGGGCTGCGCCGGAGCGAACCTGCGGTGACGCATGAGCCAACGCGATGGCCAGAGACGGAATTGCTCCGGTCCCGGTTAGGGTCAGGGCATCGACATAGCGCCGGAGTGTCATCTCGGGATACTGCGAAGCCGCAAGTCCTGTAATGATATCTTCCACTGCTCCTTCACCGATAACGCCGAGAGCTTTGGGTAACACAGCGTCAGTATCCTGCTCGCCAAGCTGCGCTGTGGCTTTGACGAGTGCCGGCACGGCACTTTCGGCTACCCTGCCGAAGCGACTCAGCAGGGTGGCCGCCCGTAGAACAACGGCGGTATCCTCACCTTCGATGAGTCGGGTGAGGTGCGGAACCGTTGCCTCGCGCGGTCGGACCAGCATAAAGAGTTCACCGGCAGCATACTGGACATCGTCGTGATCATCCTGAATCAATTCCACGAGAACCTCAATTAACTCGCTCTGCGCCACACCCACATGTGCCAGTGCTTGTGCCGCTCGAATGCGGACCTCCGGCGCTTCATCGGTGACAAATTTCCGGATCGCCGAGGCTTCCCCGCGGGTATCCGGACCGATCTCCGCGAGGACAAGCAGTGCGCCACTTCTTACGCTGGTGTTACCGGTCGATAGTGCGGCCAATGTCTGCGGCACACTCTTGAGTCCCACTTGGCCAAGCGCTCGTGCTGCTTCATCACGCACTCCCGGGTCAGCATCGCCGAGGGCCTGGACGAGTCGGTCCACGGCGGCAACAGCGTCGGGCCCGGTTCGGGCAAGTGCCATTGCCGCTCCGATTTTTTGCTCCACAGAGTCACTGTCGAGCGCCTCAACGAGTGGTCCGACCGCCGCCGACCCCACTTGGCCAAGTGCGAATGCCGATCGATAGCGCACCTGAGGTTGTTTGCTTTTAAGGGCAACAATGAGGCGAGGAATGGCAGGTCGTGCGCTTGGGCCAAGTTGGGTGATGGCTGCCAGCGCATGGGCGCGAACCTGTTCATCCTTATCGTCGAGCGCTTTGATCAACGCCGGGAGAGCCTCGGCCGCCCTGTCGCCGATCTGGGACAGTGTGCGAGCGGCTTCGCGGCGTTCTTTCACCTTGGCCGACTCGATCCTCGTCAGCAATTCACCGATGTCATCGTCCGATAACGCGACCAGGGGTGTCGCCATGAGATACACCGTCAGGACGGCAACGGTTGTTATGATAGGGAACTTCATCTGTTAGGCCAGCAGGTCGCTGATGATGTGTCCGTGGACGTTCGTCAGGCGGCGTTGGACGCCGTTATGGTAGAAGGTTAGTCGTTCATGGTCGATGCCCAGCAGGTGCAAAATGTTGGCGTGGAAGTCGTGCCAGTTCACACGTTTTTCCTCGGCGCGATGGCCGGTCTCATCCGTGTTGCCATAGGCAATTCCCGGGCGCAAGCCGGCCCCCGCCATCCACACGGTGAACCCCGGGCTATTGTGGTCGCGACCCAGGCCGACCTCATTCGCGGCCGACTGAGTGAACGGTGTCCTACCAAACTCGGTTGTGAAGGTGACCAGCGTGTCTTCGAGCATTCCCCGCTGCCGCAGATCTTTCAGCAGCGTCGCCATCGGCTGGTCGATTCGCAATGCCTCACGCGTGTGGTTGCCGATCATGTCCTCGTGGCCGTCCCAACTGGTTCTTGGCTTGCCTCCAAGCGGGCCACCGGAGAACAACTGCACAAACCGCACGCCGCGCTCGAGCAGTCGCCGCGCGAGGATGCAATTGCGAGCAAAGTCGCCGGTCTCTTTTCCAGACAGGCCGTACGACTCTGCAATATGCCGCGGTTCGCTGTCGAGATCGGCCACTTCGGGCACCGAAACCTGCATGCGCGCAGCCAATTCGTAGCTGCGAAGGCGCGCACCTAAAATGTCATCCACGCCGCCGAGCCGTTGCAGTTGTTTGTGTTGCATGTAGGTGAGCAAATTATCCGTGGCCTCACGCGCCTCTCCGGAAACTTGTTTTGGCGGAAAAAGATCGCGCACCGGTTGTTCGCCGGAACGAAACACGACACCCTGATGTTCGCCCGGCAGAAAACCGCTGCCCCAGTTCGCCGAGCCGCCGCTGGGCGCACCGCGCCGATCGGGGATCACAACAAACACCGGCAGCGAATTGGAGGCATTGCCGAGTCCGTACGACAACCAGCTGCCGAGCGACGGGAAGCCGTTGGTTTGAAAACCACTGTTCGACATGAACAACGCCGGCGTATGGTTGCTCGTTTCGGAGTACATTGAGCGAATCACCGTTAGTTCGTCGGCTACCTTGGCCAAGTGTGGGAACAACTCCGAGACCCACAGGCCGCTTTGGCCGCGTTGCCTGAACGCCCAATCATTTTTGCGCAGCAATCCGACGCGACCAAAGAATGGCTCCGGTTTTTTACCCGGCGGTGTCTTGCCGTGGAACTTGGCCAACTTTGGCTTGTAATCGAACGAGTCAATTTGGCTGTAGCCGCCAACGAGGCAAATGTTGATCGCTCGCTTGGCCTTGGGGGCATGATCTGTCAGCGGCGATTGAGGGTCGTCGGCCCGCAACAGGCTGGTTAACGCCGTCGCGCCCAAGCCGTGCACGGCCCAGTTCAAAAACCGGCGACGATCAATGCCCTGTGTGCTCGCGTTCATTCGATTACTACAAATTCGCTGCTGTTAAACAATGCCCGGCAAAGCAATGGTAAACCGTGTTTTGAAATCATTGCCACCGCTTGGCTGGACTCCGTTTTATCCGGCTCACGGCCCAAGCTCAACTGCCAAGCTCGCCGCACTTGGCCAAGCGGCGCCTCGCCGACCTCCTTTCGTACGCGATTGGCCAAACCGTCAGTCATGCGCCATACAAACACGTTGTTACTTAAGCTGAGCGCCTGCAACGGAGTGGTCGTTACGGCGCGAGTGGGAGCAGTGGCAGAGGGGTCGGGGCAATCGAATGTGTCTAGAATGGCGTCACGTTCCCCGCGTGGCGAGAAACGATAGATCGTACGGCGATCAAACTTCGGCCCCTTCACCTCTATTGGATGATAGTAGCGCCCGGCGTTGAAATGGATTTCCTTCACGTCCTCGTAGCTCGGGCCGCTTTGTTGCGTGTTCAGCATGCCGGCTGCTTGCAGCAACGAGTCACGTACCGCTTCACCCTCGAGGCGCTTCGGCGCGAAGCGCCAAAGCAATTGATTGTCATGGTCACGGCCAAGTGCATCCGGTCGCGAAGCGGACGATTGGCGATACGTAGCCGAGGTGACGATGAGCCGATGCAGCGATTTCAGGCTGTAATTGTTTTGCTTAAACCAGCCGGTGAGCCAGTCGAGTAACTTGGGGTGGCTGGGTTGCCCGCCGCCCACGCCAAAGTCGCTTGGCGTCTTGACCAGTCCCCGACCGAAATGATGGTGCCAAATGCGATTCACGATCACGCGACTGAACAGCGGATTCGCCGGGTTGGTCATCCAGTTGGCCGCCGCCTTGCGTCGCTCGGCGTCGCTCGCAGCGGAGGTTAATTTGAAATCGGCGTCCACACCGGCCAAGGCAGAGACACCGGCCGGCGGAACCTCCTGGCCAAGCGATGCTGCGCTGCCGCGCAGGTGAACTCTCATCACACCAGGATTGGTGACACGCACCGAGTGCATTCCGTGTTGTGCGCCGTGCCACACGCCGGCAAAGAGCGCCGCCATCGAGTGGTATTCCTCGGTGGAAATCGGATCGGTTTTGTGATTGTGACAGCGCGCACACTGCACCGTCAGCCCGAGGAACGCCTGGGTGACCGTGCCGACGATCTCTCCGAGTTCGTCCTGCCGCGCTTGGTTTTTCATCAGCGGACTCGCACCAAGCACGGTATTGTGCGTTCCGGCGACGAGGAAACCAACAGCGGCAGCACCCTCGCGTCCCGGCTGCAAAATATCGCCTGCGACTTGCATGCGGACGAATTCGTCGTACGGCATGTCGGTGTTAAGCGAGTTGATCACCCAGTCGCGATACGGCCAGGCGTTGCGGCGTGGTTCGTTGTACTCGAAGCCGTTGCTTTCGCCGTAGCGCGCGACATCGAGCCAGTGTCGTGCCCACCGTTCACCGTAATGTGGCGAGGCCAGCAGGCGATCGATTAATTGACTATAAGCGAGGTCGGTGGGGTTGGAGGCAAACCGAGCCACTGCCTCAGGCGAAGGTGGCAACCCAAGCAGGTCAAAATGAAGGCGTCGAATCAGCGTTCTGGGCTCCGCCATCGAGGATGGGGCCAAGCCAATCCTGGCCAAGCGGTGCTGGATGAAGGTGTCTATGGGGTGCTTAGCTGAACCGGTTTGGGGCAGGTCCACCTTGGCCGGGGGCTGCAACGACCACCAGTTTTCCGTGGCTGTACCGAATTCGTTCAGGAACAGCAAAGCTGCAATACCGGAACTCAAGGCAGCGCGGCAAACTGGATTTATTTGCAAGCTGAGCTTATTCAATTTTGAGGCTCATCGGACATTTTTGTGGGTGGAGTTGAGGAGGAGATTTAGTTTGCCGCAGAAGAAGAGGATTCTTGTCCGGTAGTTGGCAAAGTTTCGGAACCCTCTTGCGGCTGTCTTGATCGATTGTATGCGACTGTTATAACCCTCGGCCATGCCGTTGCTTATATGATGCCGAAACCAACTCAGTATCCGATCCAAATGGCACTTGAGCATCCGCGCCACTTTCTTCACCGGCTCCAGTCGGCAGCGGATCGCCCATTGGTACCATTGCTTGAAGAACTTTCTGGCGTTGCCCGCGTACCGATAATCCCAGAACCAGCGAAATTGCTCCCGGATCGCCCATGCCCTCGCCGTTTTCAATTCCTGTTGCTTGAGCGGCTCAAAGACCAGCCATTTCTCTTCACTCAAGTTCTCGGGATTGAAGAGCCAAAGCTGCTTGGTACCCGTGAGCGTCTCGTCACCTTCTTTCCTAAGTGCCTTGTGTTCCTGCCTCCGCACCTTGTCCACCGCTTCGTTGAGGTGCTTGGAGATGTGAAAACGGTCATGCACAATCTCGGCCTCCGGCACGTGCCGCTCGGCACTGTTTGCAAAGGCGGGCCACATGTCCATCGCCACCGCTTTCACATGGCTCTTCTGCTCCACAGCCAACGCGCTCCACAGCACGTTGGCCGCCGCCTCATCGCGCCCACGCGACACCTCCAACACCCTCGCCCCATCGATGTCCGTCATCACCGAGACGTAATCGTGGCCCCGTCCAAAACTCTTCTCATCCATTCCCACATGCTCCACCTCATCGAGTTCCCGCTTGGCCAAGCCCCGCTCCACCGCACGCTCCATGATCCGATGCAACCCTTTCCAGTTGAGTCCCAGCAGTTTGCTGGCCTGTTCCACACTCGATGCCGCCTGCAACACTCGAACCGCAAACGCCTCAAACATCAGCGTAAATCGCCCATGCAGATCGGCCCACGGCACCGCACACGTCTTGACTCCGCACTCCGGACAATCCGTTCGCGGCACTCTGGCCCGCATCACCGTCTCAAACTGCATCGTGTCCATATGACGCCACTCCCGCTGCTTCGCATGATCTTTAAGCGAACACTTCTCACCGCATCCAGAGCAACAAAACTCCGCCCCGGCCACCGACTCCAACCGGATCGCCACCCGCTGCTCTTCCAACACCAGTTCCACATCCAATACCTGCCAATCGTCATCAAGGCCCAACAACCGCTCGTAATGCTCCGCAAGGCTTTCCATCCCCAGACCTTCCTCCTCTTTCACCCTAAATGCTCTTCCTATCCTCCCTCCCACCCACTAAATTCTCCGAAGGACCAATTTTGAATAGGATCAAACGGCCGGATGGTCGTGGCACTGCGGAATAAAACGCAAACAATAAATTATTGATCTGGTTCGAAATCTTGAAGAACCCAGTCGGCGGCTAGACTGTCTGCCCCGTCCGGGATCGTGTGGCCGCGCGGTTCAGGCAGCACATGCAGGGTTACTCGGCTAGGTAACTTTTGTTGGCGTGATTCCCGCGAAATATTCCTTGCCAACTGGATGGTATGATCGGTTCCGACCCGTTCGTCCTGGTCGCCGATGACAATCCAAACCCTCCGACCGGCAAGATCCTTGGCGCGATTAGTCAGGTTTAATTTCTTCACGAGCGGGTTGTCGCGGGTCGAGTTGAACTCGCGCAGGACAGACAGGTCGGTCACAGGAGCAAACGCGGCAACATATTTCACCCGTGGATCGTGTATGGCGGCGTGAAGCGCGAGAAAGCCTCCCCGAGATGTCCCGCAGACGGCGATTTTTCTCGGATCGGAAACGCCTTGCTCGATGAGGTGATCCAATACCTTCGACAGGCGCTGGTTGAATTCTGCCACAAAGTCCGAGTTCTGGGCAGCCCGGTGACTCCAGCCCGCCAGACCCTCGGGTTCTCCGTCAACCCGTTGATCCCCGTGACAAGGTAGGTTGATTGAAACACAAATGTATCCGCGCTTGGCCAATTGATTACCACAGTGCCGGTAATACGCTGAGCCCAGTGTGTGTTTTATCGTGGTGGCCAGCACAATCAAGGTCGGGGTCGGTTGTTCCTGGTTCGCGTTGCCCCATATCCCAAATTCGATCCCGTCTGGGGTCTGCGATAGCTGTACTTTTGATTCGGGCTCTGCGTTTGCGCTCACAACGCTAGCCAACAGTATAACTGAGGTCGCTATGGTGATCGTCTTCATTTGGGTTCCTTCACTTGTAATTCAAATCTCTTTTTCCCTCTAAATATCTGAACATCAAATTAATTAGCCGGAATTAATTTTCTTCTGACATGAGTTTAAAGAAACTGGTTTCTGTTTCATTTGGTATGCCAACTTGGACTTCAATCTCGGTTTTGGTTAATGAAGTCGTTTCAACTTTTCTTAACGGGCTCCAATACCCCTTGGATAGAGATTCCCTGTATAAAACCGTGTAATCTCCCCCAACTGGGGCAGAGAACACCATATTCAGTTCACCTTCTTTTATAACCAGACTTTTAATGATGATTTGATTTATATTTCCAGGATACCCTGGGGATCCTCCTTGATGAAGACTTGTTCTCCAATTTTCCGGTCGCATGAAAGTATTATTCCGATCGATAATTTCCATTGAACCCCCTCGAGCGTCCGCGTCTTCAGGCCAGGGTTTTTTTGTTCCGTAGTTTAGTTCAAGGATTGTTTCGCCTGAACCGTTAACCGCTTCAATTCGCTCTCCATTGTTGGCTAGTTGTCCTGAATACTCACCGGCTATCGGCAATCCGGGACCATAACGTTTCTCAAAAGCTTTGCGGTCTTTTACCATCAACAAAAATTGACCGCCAAGAAGCTTCTTGATCGGCGATGCGATGAAACCAAACTGAATTCCATCTATGAACCTAACGCCCTGCAGGTCAATGGTGGAGACTCCGGCATTATGAATCTCCATAAATTCAAAATCATTCGCATTGTCGAAACCGGCCTTTATTTCATCACTTGTGGGTTGAGCCGGGTGATAGTGCAACTCTGTGATGAGCAGGGAATGGTTTTCGGAGAGTAAGGTTGACTCGGCAAGTGCACTCCACTCCGAGTTATACAATGTTCTTGCCTTCACGGTGGTCAGGTTATTCAAAACAACGGGACCATCATATTTTACCCCGGTTGGGCCTCGCGGGTCATTCCCGTCAAAGGTGAAGAAAACATTTCCCTTTGGCGCATTAATTTTGATCTGAAACCCGTCTTCAGTCCCGCCAGTAAGATTCAACACAGGGGCTTGCACGCTGGGGTAAAGACCGACATTTTGAAACTGTCCAAGGACGATCCTGGAGCGATTGGGGAAATAATTTTTCAACAAATCATCCTTCTCTGGTTTCCAGTGTTCGTCGGGTGTGAACGGCGAGTTCTTTAACTGGTCACCCCAACGCGTCGATTCAGCAATCATGGCATCCTTCACCTGATTGACCAGTTTGGCGAATCTTGCCGCTGGGCGGTTGTTTTCAAGTTTAGATCGATTCCATTGAGGGCTATCTGGATTGACATAAAGAGCACCGCCAGGGAAAAAATGACGATGGATCCGGTCGGCGAACAATAGGCGAAAAGCCGCATTGTTACGCAATGCCGCGTAGGGGCTTGCAACCGCGCCACTTGCATTTAGCCGATTGCTCCCCAGACCAGAACCTAGTCCCAAGGCTGTCTCGGTGTCCCACGGATAAAAATAAAATCCGTCGCCATTGTTGCGATTTCGCCCAACCCAGTGATTTCGCCCGGGCCAATCACCATTTCCCACATAGAAATTAAGAATCATATAGTCGATCATGTTTTCCATGTTCAGGAGGTTTTCAAATTCGGGATTAGCGGTGCCGTCCGGGTTGTTGCCCTGCAAACGTTGATAAACCTCATCGCTGGATGAATTCCCATTGAGAATATTCAACATCCGATTCCAGGCATCACGGTTGCCATCCGGTGCAGAATCTTGATTGAGTGCGTCCCAATCCCCTTTTTCACCTCCGTGATATTTTGCCGAAAAACCGGCATCCGGGCGTTCAACCGGGTTGTATAGCCCCCAATAAAGGCCGTTTAGGTAAAGGTGAACAAAGGTTGAGTTGGGTGCTGCCATGCCCATGTCCCGGGCAGTTTTCATTGCGAATGTATCCCGAATGTATAGCGCCTCGGCTCCACCAAATGTCCAGGCATCATTCCCGTTAGCCCTTAAAACTATGTTGTTAAAGCCACTCTCAACCTCTGGTCCAAACAACGGATAATCGAGTTCAGAGGCACCATAATTGCTCCTGAAAATAAGTCGGAAAGATTTCTTCATAGTCAAGAGCCTTGACTGCATCATTCGGAAGGCGCCCCCCTGAATTCGAATCCCGACGTCTTCCTGAAATCCTTGAGATTTATCGGGATGAATCATTTCCACAGAGGCGGGCCGTTCCCAAGTGGCTCCGCGCCTTTCCGGGTTTGAATAAATACCTCGAGGGCCAAACAAATCCGCAATATCCATCACGATCGATATCGAGGGTAAAGATTGAAGGCTCTCTTTGAGTCTGCGTGTGTATTTGCCTCCATAGCGGTCCTTTCCATTCAGTCCTGTCACTCGCTGGTCCAGGTCGTAATCAGCGGTTTGATTATCCCATCGATTCGGAAATCCGGAACTTCTGGCGATAGAGGAAGTCTGCCTGATGGTATCCTCGGAAAATACATAGGTCTGAGTCAGGGTTTTTGATGGCAGCCAATTTTTGAGGAATGCAGTTGCCCTTAGGATAGTTGTGTGGTTGATCGGAATTGGGGCGGTGTATGTTTCTCCCGTGGTCAAAGTGGGATTGCTTCCGTCCATTGTGTAACGGATGGATGCTCCCTCAGTAGTCGATGACAGTGCGAGTTTGAAAGGTGCTTCGTAGAAACCGTGTTCATGGTCGGCCTCCGGGGTTGAAAGCAATCCTGAACTGGCTTCTCCGTTATGGTAATTGGGTGTGGGTGAACTGAAATAGCTGGTAGCGCCTAGGCTTTCCCTCGTGTTTTCTAGCTGGGCTTGAAATAGAAACTCCAAACTATCAGCGCTGTCACTCAGGGTTCGAATGGCAAGGAGATTTCTGTCTTTTCTGATTTGCTTGGCGTTTATGCTGAAACTCTCCCATGCCAAGGCGTCTTTTCGCGATCTTTTCAAAATGCTTGTTGAAGTGAAATCAGGATTTTCCGGTGCATTGGATTGGGCGACCAGAACACCGTTAAGGTAGGCCAGAAACCCCCCACTATATCGAACATTCAAACTCAGATAGTCTGTGGGATCCCCAGCTTTCACAGTGAAGGGAAACCGCAGGTCGAGGATTGCGGTTCGACTAAACATATCGGTTTCGACGTTCGTTGAAATCAGGTTCTCAATGTCTGATGAGGAGGGGCCGGAAACGCCCAATAATTCCACTTCTGCAATTTGCATACAGCAACCGCTCGGTCCGATGGTTGTTGGGAAGACCAGTTCATACGTCTTGTAGGCCACATCATTGTCGAAGCTTACCGTCTGCCGATCGAACCTCTCCTGGAATATAGGAACATTTCCTGATGCGATCTTGGTAAACGTTACTCCATCATCTTTTGACCCCGACAGTACAAATTTTGCTGGATCCCGATCAGGCGCATCATTGGCCGATGTCAGTGCCAAACCGGTCACTACACATTCGGTCGTTGTGAGGGTCAAACCGGTGTTCACCTTGTCAAAGTTTAGGTATTTTGTTTTTGGATTATTGTCGATTGCATTCTCGACAGTTTCGTTGTCGGGGGAATGATGAGAGGTGGGGGTAATCAGGTCACTTGAATGGGTTACATCCGCCAATTTAGAATCCTTCACAATGCGCCCTGTCTTGCCCATGAATTGCACCTCGGCAATTTGCATGGCCACAGCAGAACCTGCATTTCTTATTGTTGGGAAAATAAGCCTGTAAAGACGGAAGATTTGATCGTTTGGAAAATGAATCTCCTGGGAGCGGAATCGGCCCGGGAAAACATCAATTTTCTCCTTTGCAATTAACGAAAAATCGATGCCGTTATTTGATCCGTATAATACAAAACTGGCTGGATCTCGTTGAGGCGCGTCATTGGCCGATGTAAGGAGCAAGCCGGTGACTAGCGATTGTTCACTCTCTGGTTCCACTGTCATGCCGGCGTTTAGCTTGTCAAAGTTGAGATATTTGGTCCTTACATCGTTATCGATGGCATTTTCCACCGTCTCGCCCACGGGAGATCTGGTCGATGTTGGAATAATATCGTCCCCTGGTTTAGTGATGTCATCCGTTGGGACAAGGGAGGCGACAGGAACCGAATGGTCCTTTATTATGTAGCCGACCGCTGTTGTGGCGGGCTCCCAATTGTTATCCTCGAAATCAGGTTGAATCCAGCGGGGTGCCGCTTGGGCGTTGGTGCGAAAATGCATTTTGCCTTTTGATTCTGCAGTCAAATAGGGATGGATTTCCAGATCCATGCTTTGACCGTATGAGACGTCATTTATTTGAGCGGGGTATTGGGGGGAGAATTCTGTTGCTATGGTTTTCTTGTCTGGTTGAACCAAAGCCAGGTAATCTCCATTGCGGTCCAATTTGAAATTGGCATGCAACTCAGTCTCTGGATTCGAGCGGTTTTTGCCTGAGGCAAAAACCAGAACAAAACCCAGCGATTCAATCGTAATATTTGGGAATTGCCACTTTGCCAGGTTGTCCTCTTCATCGGTAAGACACCAACCCTCCAGGGATATAGGTTGTTGGCTTGTATTGTGAATTTCAATCCAGTCACTTGAATCTTCGTCCTCGTCGATTAGGACTGAATTGTTTGCGGCCAAAAATTCGGTGATAATCAAGCCTGAATCACAAAGGGCTAAGGATGTAGACAGAAACAGGGCTGCAAGTATTGCGAGGGGAGATTTCAATTTTTCACGTCTCTTTTCACTGTGCAGCAAGAATTATGATTTTGTGGGTTCTTTTCAAGATGTCTTTGTTGGGTTGAGATTGACCAGGGGGCTTCAGGGTGGAACGCTTCGGCAACTCATGAAGGCGTTTCCGACTCTGTTTCGCTTGGGGGTTGCTCGCGTGCTGCTTGGTTTGGCTTTGCCCCTGGCAGGGGCGACGAAGGTGGATCGGCCCAACTTCATCATTATTTTCTGCGACGACCTGGGCTATGCGGACATCGGGCCGTTTGGCTCGGAGAAACATCGCACGCCCAACCTCGACCGCATGGCGGCGGAGGGGCGCAAG
>Ga0207984_1000916_pt1 | contig 16001 bp, 33 predicted proteins | sample ETNtaG_30_FD_185760 | JGI IMG/M metagenome (GOLD analysis project Ga0207984, IMG submission 185760) | Marine microbial and viral communities from oxygen minimum zone, Eastern Pacific Ocean - ETNP201306PF43B (SPAdes) (version 2) | ecosystem: Environmental > Aquatic > Marine > Oceanic ...
AAGACCCCCCTATAGTCCCCCCATAACTTAATCATCCTCAACGTCATCTTCCTCATCATTTTTACTCCAATCAGGATACTCTTCCTGTAACTCTGGCAAATCCTTTATCCCAGTCTTTCCAAATGGAAGATTCGTTAGAGACTCAAGCATAAGAGGAGTATCAGCCACTTACTTTATATCCGCACTATACTTCTTGTTTCTTTTCAGAGCCTTTTTTAATCCACCAGGAGGAGGAAGATACATTTTGGGTTTAGTAACTTTCTCCAGGTCTTTTACATTATGTACTTTCTTTAAGAATCCTTTAGGGATACCCCCATCAAGTCTAAATTCATTAAACTTTTCAAAAGTGCTTGCTTGCCACCCTGGTGTATTCCACCACTGGTTTCCATAACTCCATGAGTTTACTTTATAGATAACATCATCAGATACATGAGTCCTCATCCAACTTATTGGGACTTCAAACTCTAAAAGCACACCTTCATCCGAAATCTCTTGCGACTTGGAACCTCTACTATACCTTCCAGGCTTCCTCACTGTCTTCTTCGTGTATGCCTTCGCATAATTAATATCAGGAGTAACGAATATATGATCTGGTGTTTTCCTCCCCGTCTTTGAATGCGGAGCAAACTGCTTTCCTGTAAACTTACCCTTTTTTACCATCCTACCAGGAAACCACTTATCATATCCACGATAAAGAGTAACCGTCTCCTCACCCATTTGTTTTAGAGTCTTTGTGGCCCTCTTAGCCGCAACAAGCTGACCAGCTACAGGAAGCATAGCCGCAAGTGAAACAACAGCCTTACCATACTCTCCCTCTACTGCATATAATAGAGCATCCGCAGCATCAGCAATATTACCATACGCAGGAGTCATACCAGTAGCCTGTAAAGCTAGATGAGCATTCTCTCTTCGTGAACCCATACCATAATTTATTCATCATGCCCAAGTTTTTCAAGAAAATAGTGTACCAATGATATATAGCCTTATCTCCTATACGTATCGTTATAAAACGATTAATGATATACTATTTTTACGTTATAATTGATTTAGTTAGTTACCTGTTGATTGAAAGGAGGTGAACATCCAGAAAAACACCAACGTAGAGCCCTCTGACGCTGAACAACTGTTTGATGCTGAGAAAGCTAAGTGGATTAAAGCATTTGGCAAGGCTACGACAGCTAATGAAGTCAGAAGGATCAATAAGGCATACCGTGTGAAGCTAGAGAGCATCGTACGGATGTGTCGTTCTGAGAAGGACTACGAGATCATGCAGGAATGTAAAGCATGGTTAATGGGTAGACGGTAGACCCTCTCATTACATGATTCTATGGGAGACACGGGCACATCTCTCTCAATCATAGTGCCCCTTTTACTTGTCCTGGTGGGTTGTGTTATTAAATGACCCATCAGGCGCACCTTTCAGCTCATATTCATAGATATAAGGCCAGTACAGGCCCCTGATATACTGATACTATTTGTGAAACATGGGCATTAAACTTGTTCCAGCACGGGGCTCACAAGAGCATACGCTAATCATAATGCGTCCAGGCTCTTCCATCGACTTACGATAAGGAGGTGAATGATTGGGCCCCGTAGGACAAGATTTGTTTAACCGTCTAACCATGGAGGTCATCATGGAACAGATCATAAGAGAGGCTATTGTCACCGCGTACTTTGTTTCGGTTGGTGCATTGATAGTCATATGGACTGGTACCATTCTTGCTCTCTTCAGGACTAGGACACTTGGTTTTGTTGATAAGAGAGAGCGGCTCAGTAGACATAGCAGAGAGAGGCATTTACCTACACATGACGCATTGAACTGTGACTTGTGTATTGAGGAGCATGTTTGTAAGCATGATGTTAATCCTCTTTGTGATTGTTTTCGTGAGCATATGTGTGAAGTTCATGCATAAAGAACATAAAGCTCGAGGGCAGGCGAGGATGTGATCCTGCCCAAAGATTAGCCAATGTGAAGAGTACTCCATTTGTAGTGAAAGCGCGTAAGTAACTATGAATCGCAAGGAACATGATGTTGTTGCTGACTGTTCTGGACGGGGAAACACTACTAACTGCATTGGTTAAAGATATGAGTAACAATAGGTTTCAGGTGCAATTCCTGTCATTGGTGTGGTGTTCTTGTTGCCGCGTGGATAGCGTCCTTTGCGGTTGATGTGATATATCCCTTGAACTTTATCAATGCTATTGTTACTCAAAGAATTGTGGGTCATCCATTAAGCTGATGGAGGCTATTGCTAAAGTCGGTAGGCGTGATTCAAGCATGCACCTACCTGACCCCCATAATTATTGTCTTAGAGCATAACAGCGACGTAGGAATCGCAGTGTCTTGAGACTAATAGACTTGAGTAATACCACCTAGTGGTGCCTATGTTGTTACCGCTGATGAAGTGGGTAATAGCGCTACACGTAATTCTAGACAAGGTAGAGCTGGTAAGTTTGTTGGGTGACCTTCTCAGGACACTTGCTCTAGGCAGATGGATTTACCTGATGTATTCCTTGAATCGAACATTACTCCCGCAGCTACGGGTTAGCTAGAGCCTTGTCAAAGCATTGCCAGACAGGTGGATGAAAGACGGGGTGGTTCCCCAATACATTAGGTTAAATAAATGAGTAGAGGCCAAGCCTAATCGGTGATACGGTGAGTTCCATAAGGAGCTATGGCTCAGCGTTGTTTAGGGGCAGTTCCTATTAAAAGACGCACCCAGAGACTCCAACCTACTCATTTAAAATTGTGATAGTAGGTGAGTAAAGGCTGCGGTATGCGCATTCAAGTATATAAGTCGTATGTTGTGTTACCTCGCGACCAAAGTTGGGGCCAGTGTTTAGAAAGCCTACTGTCATAAATTTACTGGAGCAAAAGAGGTGTAGGTACCTTAGATGTCCTTGAGGCTGACAAATGAGGTATCCATTTGTTGGGTGACCTTCTCAGGGCATCTGCTCCGTATATTCGTCTTGCTGGGGCAGGACTCACTCAAGACACGTGACCCAAGAGTGGTTAAAAAGGGTTTCAGCCCCCACTTGCTGACCTGTGTATCCCAAGTACCGCACAGGACAAATGTGGGACATTTAAATATTTTAAGTAAGGAGTATATTATGGCTAAAAGAAGAAAGGATAACCCAGTAGCTATTAAATATTTAAGGAAAAAACAACGAAGGGCTGAAAAAAGTAAAGCTATACCATTTCACATAGCCCATAATTACAAGAGTTATGTATTAACCGATGGTACTGTCTTCTGGGCAAGAGATGATGAAATGGCAGAAGATTACCGTCAATTTGTAGGAGATATAGAACAATGATTTCAGGTGAATATTGGACTGGAGCGGTGCAGAAGCGCCTTGATAGATGGAATGAGAAGACAGAGTTACGTAAGATGTCTAAGATTAATCTTGTGGAAATGTGGAATAACTCAATAGATACATTGATTGAAAAGCATGATAAACATATAAGTCAGCTTGAAGATATTCATCGGGAAGAGGTGGATGGATATTTAGCTCATATAGATGTTCTAAAGACAGAACTTGATAATTTAGGGAAACAGTTAAGACACCCTTGGGCTAATCTTGTTGAATATTACAATACAAAGTTGGCTTGGCGTAAGTATGACAAATTAAAGAAGAAGTCATGAGAAAGATTGCGCCAGGAGAGATAACAGATTATAAGGCTACCAGTCAGAGGAGCGTTGATGTGACTATTAAACTTCAGCGCTCTGAGAAGAGGGTGAGATATGGTGTAGTTGTTATTTGTATTGTTGGACTAATACTATTAATAAGGATAATGATATAAGGAGTTTAAATGAGGTTAATAAGTAGAAAGAAACATAGAGCACTTCTTAGAAAGTGTGGATTACCTGTATCTCTAGCTGATGTCTATCCTGTCAGCAGCGAGAGACTTGAGGAGTTATATCCTCATTTAAAGATGAGTGAGGACGAGAAGGCAGTGCGTAGGATAGTTAATAATGTGGCTGATGCTGTCATTAATGGAGAAATTAGTGAAGCTGAGAGTTTGATTGCTCTTCAAGATGAGCACTGTCTAATCGAAAGGGAGGATAAATGAAAAAACTGTTAGACTATACAGTACGAAGAAGAACCAAAGATTGTGCAAAAGGAGAGGATTGCTGTAAGGGTGGTGCTCATTCTTATTACACAATACAGATGGGAAGGTTCTATGACCATATTTATTCAGAAGATGAGGTTATACTTATGCTAGCACGTATCCGAGACCAGAAGGAACTGGATAGGTCCAAAGCTAGGTATAATAGTTAGGAACTTTTTTATTTAAACCACGTATAATAAGTAGATAAGGAGAATACAATGAACATTAATGCATGGTTAGATTTATATCATTCTATGATTGTGCGACCAATCAATGTAAATAAGAAGATGGGTTTCTTGCTTACTAACAGTATGAGGATACTCTTTGAGGATATATCATTAACTGATAAGTCTGTCCAACTACTTAAACGACACTATGAAAGGATTAAAGTATGAATTACAGAGTAATAGCTATATGGAAGAATAGGAAGGGCGATCAACTTCGTGATGAAGAGGTGGGAGTGTATAGTAGCAAGGAGGCTGCTCAGTTTACAGTTTGGAATGTTATGATAGGCGGAGTGTATGTTAAGGATTTAGATAGAAAGAACTTCGTACATAAGAAACTGTTCCCGAATGAGATGGCTGTTGAACGTACCAAAGATGATATTACTGTTAGTTTTGGTACAGTAGAGAAACACATCGAAAGAAATAACATTCGTGACAGAGTAGAGAGTGATCTCATAGAATATGAGGCTGTTTGTACCTGTGACGACTGTGAGAACTCTAAAGGATATGGGACTGTGTTCTATATAGTGCCTCAGAATTTCATTAAAGGAGAAACTAATGGTAGAAGAACTTATTCTTGAGAATGGCATATTGATTTATCAGACACCCTGGTACCTCAGATATGGATTTATTAATTTGTGGCAGACCACACTTATTGGAGTGGCTATATTGCTTATCCTTGAGTGGGGGTTGCAACAGAATTGGAGGAAAATACTGATGGAGACATGGGTATACGCAAAAACTATTGTTCTATATCTAGAGCATATTGCTATGGTTGTTGCTGGATTTCTAACAGCAATATTATTTAGACAGAAGAAGTATAAGAACCTAAAGCTGGAACATGAGAGACAACAATGGATCATTGATGCTCAAAAAGAGGCTCTTACTGAATATCAAAAGGTTGAAATGAAAGAGGAACAAGCTAGAATGAAGGAGGAGCGATCAGAAGCTGAAAAGGAGCGGATAAAAGCTAATACCCCAGAGTGGGGACTAAAGATTGCCAAACTGTTTGGTGATACATGGAAAAAACAACATTTCCCAAAGGAAGGTATATTATGAGAGATCATGAATTAGAAGATATATATGATAGATTATATAAGTTATCAGTTGCTTTAGCAGAAACTGTTGCAATAGTAAAGGAACTACAGTCTGATGTAAAAAAGAAATATCCTTTACAATATGAATGGGATGTAGATGTTGATGAGGATGGCCCTTTCAAGAGAAAAGTAACAGCAAGTACTGATCGTGCACATCAGGTTATAGGTAAGATTAAGAAACCATCTCCTGTGCCAGGTGGAACGGAGGAAGACTAATGTGGGAATTTTATGTACATATAGCTATAGCTCTTGCTATTCTTGTAACAGATGATATTCATAGTAAGAGAGCTAAAACACAAGAAGATGAGATATTTACAAGAGAACAATGGTTAGAGGAACAAAAGGAAAAAGGCATCTTGGTTGATGACCTAATTTATATATCACCTGATACAACTGTGTCAGATACATTGAAGGAGAATAGTAATGATAAACATTGGATGGAATGATGCTAAGTGGGATGAAGAACTAGAGAAGTGGTTCTGTACTTGTTGTAAACAAGAGGTTGATGTCAGTAGTGAGCAACTACAATATGCTATGTATGCTGAGGAAAGTGATAAACAACGAACATATGAGGAAGGTAACTATGAAGAAGCTTAAAGTAAAAGAGTGTGTGATATGTAAGGATAAGATAGGCATAGAGGACTATGGTAGTGGTAAGATATGGGACGATGGACACAACCCATGGCCCATAAGAGATGATGGTAGATGTTGTACTGATTGTAATCTCTTTGTAGTAGTACCTGCGAGAATGAGACAGCATTATGTAAGGAGAGAGAATGATGGCTAAGTTTGGTGGTGATACAGGAATAGACGCTGATTATGAGCAAGCTGCAGCAGACAACATGATACATACTGGAAGAAGAGATTGCTCATGTAATAAATGTAGACCTTCATTTGATAGTAAATTAGCTGATGAAAACTGTATTAGTATAAAGGATATTAATAAGGAAATTGCTAAAGACTATAAATATGAACATGACCAAATAAACGAAGTATGGGGTATAAGATATTGCCCTAAATGTGGTAGTAGACTTATGTCATCTGAATTTGGAGATGCCAGCTCAGATGAGTCAACGCCTGGGTACATGTGTCAGAAGGACTGTGGATACTCTGAAATGATAGTCAGCGACTTTCTAGGTAATAACCACGGATATTCTATAAGTGGAGATAATAAAGATGATGAAGAAGTGTGATAAGCCTGGATGTAATATCGTATATAATGAGATGCATCAGAATCCCGTTAAAAAGAAACAGTCTGATAAGGAGATTATTAGAGACTATATGTATAGAATTATAATGAAAGAGAAGATAAAGAACGAAGGCAAGTTTGGAGTAGGTAGGACTATTATACAATTCTTACAACAAGAGGTTGATAAACTGTCATGAAGGAAGAAATCAAGGGTATGAAACAGTATAGAGATCGCTGTGTTAAGCTAATGTCATATATATTAAAGCACTATGACGAACACAGTGTTCTAACAAAGATAGGTTTTTTGAAACTTATAGAGGAAGTATCGGAGAAAACAAAATGATATTAGAAGTAAAACGATGGCCTGAGAGTCAGGAAGTTATAGAAGACCCTGAGTGGTTTGCTATAATGGGTATTGATGATGAAGGAAGACACCAAATAGGTTCTTCAGCTCAAGCTAGAGTATTGATGGGAGAAACAGTAACTGATGAGGAGAAAGATGAAATGGGATTCTTTTCAGAAATGGATTTAATATTCAAAGAAAGTGATGATCCTAAAAGTGACGCTGCCTGTTATATTTATGAAAGGGCAAAGAACAATGGGTCAAAGATGACAATTATGGAGGCTTTTGAAGAAGCAAATGTACACTATGCAGATTGGTTAGATATTCAAGATGCAATTAACAAAGAACATAGAGAGGATAGTAACGTATGAACCAGATACAGAAAACAATAGATTATGATTTATTTCATATAATAGACTTCAATAGAGAGGTCGGAAAGAACGCAATCAACTCATTAAGAAAGGATATGAAGAACAATAAGAATCTTTGTATTGACTATCCAATAATAGTTGATGATGATATGAATATTCTTGAAGGGCAAACGCGGTACTTCGCTTGTAAGGAAGAAGGTAGAACTGTGTATTACAAAATCTCTGATAGACTTACGATTGATGATGTCCCAAAAGCTAATAGTTTCCAGAAGAAGTGGACTATGAAGGATTATCTACATGCTTATATAAGTCTGTTCAACGATGGCCAGAAGAAATATACTGCATATAAGATATTCAGTGACTATATGGAGTCAATTCCTAAACTGTCACCTTCTACAGCTATGATAATACTATGTGGTAGTAGACAGACAGCAACTATGGATAAGTTTCAGAATGGTGAATTAACTATTCATGATTTAGTAAATCTTGAGTGGTCTGATAAATTCGCAACAGACCTAAGAGACTTTTCTACATATAATGATAGACAAATTATTCCAAGCCATTACTGGCATAGGAATTTTGTAGTAGCCTTCTTCACATTATATACACATAAGCGGTATGACCATAAACAAATGCAAGATAAGATTGGAACTGTAAGTCGTATGCTTGTTAAATGTCCTAGTACTGAAATGTACATAGAACTTTTAGAAGAGTTCTATAACTGGAAGGTATCATCCCCAAGAAGGATCAGATTTACTTGATTTCCTCCTCAGGAAATAGTAGATTAAGGACTAGATAAGGAGTATATAATGATAGATATAGAGTCAATCTATGAATCATTCCTTCAACAGGAAAGTGAGAAGATTCAGCTCAGATATAAAGGAGTTGAAGACTGGTTTGGTGCCAGTTCGGCTGGACAGTGTTATCGTAAACAATGGTATCGTGCCAACAAATACGAACCAACACCTCCAGATAAAAGAGTTAATAGACTCTTGCGACTTGGCACCATAGTTCATTCTGACTTTGAGAAAGCAGTTTCTATGTTTAGTGAGGTAGTCACAGGATTACCTCAGCAACCTCAATGGATTACTGAGCATCAAATAAGGTTACCTGTTCTAAAAGTGGTAGGTCATCTTGATATAGCATTGATAGACCATGAAGAGTCTAAGGCTTATCTATGGGATATTAAGACTGTTCATAGTTTCAAGTGGAAGAAACAGTTTGGACACATGAAAAATAGAGACCCTAATCCAAGTGTAAATTATGAGTTACAGCTTGGAACATATGCCATGGGTCTTGCTAACGACTATGAAGTAGATGATGTCGAGATGAATTTGATATGGTATAACAAAGATACAAGTTCACTGAAGACTAAAAGAATCAATGATAACTTCGTGGATGAAGCTATGATATATTGGACAGACTTAATTGAATCACTAGAAGATGTAATAGAACCAGAAGAACTTAAACCTGGCATCACGCCAGGAGTTCCTGTGCAAGAATGGGAATGTAGATACTGTCAATTTGCAAAACATTGTGACAGTCCGTTTAAGAGATAGGGCCTATAACCCCCTATAGTCCCCCAAATTAGGAGAAATTATGAAAAAGGAAATAACAGAAATATATGATGAGTTATCTCATAGAGACGTTTCTGAGAATACTGAGAAGAAGGGCAAGTTCACTTATTTAAGTTGGGCTTGGGCTGTAAGAGAGTTATTAAATGTAGACCCAGAAGCAACTTGGGAAGTACATGAATACCTTCATGGAAAGGGAGAAGTAGTTGCTCCATATATGAGAACAGGTGCAGGTTGCTTTGTAAAAGTAACTGTATGGTCTGGTGGTATAGCAAGACATCAGGTTCATCCTGTATTAGATCATATGAACAAATCCATAGAGGAACCAAATGCATTTCAAGTGAATACATCCATTCAAAGATGTCTAGCAAAAGCAATTGCTCTTCATGGTCTTGGATTATATATCTATGCAGGTGAAGATTTACCAGCACCACCGAAGCCATTAAGTAAGGAGCAATATCAGGAAATAACTATGTTGCTAGCTGAGATGAAGGACTTTGATGAAGAAAGTAGTAAAATCATAGCAAAGATGGACAGTGAAGAGATAAATGAATCTAACTTCAAAGGTTCTATTGCAAAATTAAAGAGGATAAACAACTTCAAAGATTCTACTGCAAAACTAGAAAGGACAGACAAATGAGTGTATCATATGATGATAACCTTCTTTCAACAGGGAGTGTCTATACAGTAGGCACAAACGATGGTAAGGAGTTTCAAAAAGTAATATTCGTTGGGTATAAGCTAATGAATGGAAAGCCGATAATGGTATTCAGCACTGAGGAAACTTTCCCAAAGCAGATAACTATTAATCCTAGCTTTCACACGTTCACTATGGAAGAAGAGATGGTTGAACATAACCATATTACTTTCCAACAGGCAGAAGATGCTGGTGAACAAATCGAATACAAATCATGAAGGAGAACAACATGGGTACCATAACAACAGAACAAGCTGAAAAGCTTACAAAATCTGGTGTGATTACTGATGAGGTTAAAACTACTCTTGAGAAAGATGGCCTGATTAGCACACGCAGAAGTTCCAAGTCTTGGAAAATGAAGACAGCCGATGGTTCATGGGTATTCCCCACTCTCTATTACAGAGGTGGTAAGGGTACTACTATGTCCAAAAAGCAGGTATCTTTCAACACTGAGTTCAATACTCTGTGTGAGAAGTATGGAACATCAAGTAAATAAGGAGTTAAGATGCAAACAATAGATGCAACTTACGACACAACAGATACTGGGGATTTTGTTCCAGTAGAACCTGGTGTTTATCCAGCACATGTCTCTGATGTAATAAGCAGAGAGATACAAGTGAGGGGTGAGCCAGCAGTAGTATTTGATCTCAAGTACAAGATTGCTGAAGAGGCCAGTGAGTTAGAACAGACTATCTATGAAATGGATGGTTATGATTACAAAACAGATTCAGATGGTGATCGTATCAAAGTTATGAATGGAGATGGATTGCCTAAGAAAGTTAACTGTAATCATGTGGTTGGCAGGGAATATAGAGGAAGAGGTTGCTTTTTGTTTACGGGTTCTGAGAACTCGTCTAAGAACAAAAGGTACTTTCAACTCTTAGATGTACTAGGTGTCAAAACTGAAGAGATCGAGCAAGATGGCCGTATGGTCAAAAAGCTTCCTCTGGTTGAAAAGGACGATGTTTCTGGACGACCAGTACAAGTAGAATTGAAGCTGGATTCCTTTATTACTAAGGATACCAAGCATCTACCCGAAGACCAACAATCGAAGAAGTTCGTATGGAAAGCCTGGAATGTTCACCCTTGGAATGATGGCCCTGTGCTATCTGAAGAGGAAATGGACACAGACATTCCGTTCTAACCCTACTTCGTGGGAATGAAGGGACTTGGGAGATGGAATAGAATAGATGACCTGCAGGCTAATCAAATCTATACATCTGCGACCAGATCGTAACTTGTGGCCACCATACCTCTTGAGTTCCGAAACGCCTTGCCAAGTCCTTTCAAAAATTTGAAGTAAGGAGCCCAGTTAGTACCTATAGCTCGAGCATAAAAGCTGGAATAGTATACTCAGGGATACCAGCGGGCTCCTTATTAAATTAGGAGATATTATGAGATACAAAGCAAAGAAAATATATAATGGCTGTGTATCTGTAAGAGATTACATGGTTAAATCATGCAGAGTTAAGAAAGAGGACCTTGAAATAGAGTACGAAGGCAAAGTAATGACAATTCCTTTAGGCCAGTTAACTAAAGATAATGGGTTTCAATTCCATAGAAGAAAGTTTAAATCTAAATGGGATAATACTACTTATGAGTTAATTGACTTCAAGTTCAAGCCTGACAATGAATCACAGCTTGATATATTTAAGGAAAAAAAGTAAATTGAGGAGAGGGTGGTCTACTCCTTCCTTCGTACTTCCTTATCTGGAGTTCTCCTCCTCCCTGTAGGTCACCCTCATTAATTTTAACAGGAGGTACACATGGAAGAACCAATAGTACAAATTAGATTCACCCAAAGCGAGGTGAAATTATTAATCAATGCTTTAACAGCATTAAAGACAATTATTCTGCCAATAGACTTTGAATGGAAAATTCCATACAAAATGCTTAGAAAACAGCTTATTGATATATCACATGAGTTTAGTGAGCAAAAGAAATTAAACAATATGAAGAATCAAGCTGAAGAAAGAGGCTCCATGTCAGTTGCAGATGAAATTGCAAAGGCCCAAGGGACTTTTGTAGCTGGATGTAAGGGAGATGACTGTGATTAGGGAAAAAGTTGAGAAATCATATCTAGGAGCAATTCTGGGGATACCTCGATTTATAGTGGATACTTATATCGCATGATAGCGAGAAAGCGTCTTAAAACCACCTTTAAACAGTCCGTTTTTTCAAAAAACATAAAAAAAGGAGTAAAAAGTGAGTAAAAGGACAAATGCGCCCGTTTATACCTTTAAAGTGAAAAATAATATTCTGGGTAGGGTATTTATTAAGGCTGTCAAGAAGAAATTGAATAGCCAGAGGTATTACTTAGTTCTTCGTGGTAGGCATAGTGATAGAAAGAAACTATATACAAAACTTAATATGGAATATAAACCTGGCACCCAAAACGATGTTCCATTAAACCACGCTGAGACTTTTGGTATTTATATCAAAGAGAAGTTAAAATATAATGGAAACGCCCAGAACAGTTAGGACACGGGATTTATTAGCTAAAAGAAGCAAAGGTGCCAGAAAAATCCTACGACATGCGATTTCCAAAATAATAGAAACCATTCCTTCTGAGAATAAAGGATATGGTAGATGGTTCTTGAAGGAAGTACAAGAGATACCAGATGGAGTAGTTATATGGTGCTGTGAACAGTACCTAGCCAATCCATACGTGTATCAAGGAAAAGGATTTGCTTTTCTAAATAAAATGTGTCAAAATCATCTAAAGAATAAAGATAAGATTGCTAAGTACGAAAAAATGATGCTTGGCTCAACACCACCTAAAAGGGAGGTTCCGTTATGAATATGAGTGATTCATTATTTCCAGTAATGGAAGAATCAATACAGGTTGAAGGACTGAAAAATTCAACTGATTATAAGTTTATCATCAATGCTGAAACATCAGAAGTTCTGAGTTGCATGACAGATGAATATAGGTTAGTAACCAATGAAGATGTTATTAAGAAGGCTATGCCAGTTCTTAAAGATAATGGCGCTGTATTAACATCAGTCAATATGTTTAACAATGGTGCTAGGACTACGTATAGATATAGGTTTCCTAAGATTACTGTCAAAATTGACAAGGATGAATTACATCCAGAGGTAATCATTAAGAACTCCTATGATGGCAGCACAAACATAGATGCTCTTGCTGGAGCATTCAGATTGGTTTGTTCTAATGGTTTGATTATAGGTCGTACCTATGGACATACTAAGAATAAGCACAGTATATGGAATAAGAACCTAGATAGCCTAGATACTATTATTCCAGAGATGATACAGACATCTATCCAAACTATTAAAGAAGATGTGCCTAATCTTCAAAATACAAAGATAAAGAAGTCTGATATTTCTAGGCTAATAGAGATGTTCCCTTCTACTGTAATGGAAGAGCTAACTAACTATCTAGTAGTTAATCCTCCAAAGACATATTGGGACTTGCTTAATGTAGCTACATGGTGTGCAACACATCAGTTGAACAGAAACTATGAATCTACACATAAGCTGGAAACAGGGATTTATCCTAAGATCATGAAACTAGCTAAGCATGAAATAGCGTCAGCATGACATCCCCCACATGGGTTAGATGTCCTGTGGTAATACCGTGGTACGGAGGGAAGTTTGAGTTAAGCAAAAAGCTTGTACCCATGCTTCCTTCCCATGAGCGGTATTTCGAGGTATTTGCTGGTGGTCTATCTATGTTCTTTAGAAAAAATAAGTGCCATTGGAACGTAGTAAATGACTTGGACAATGATGTAGTAAATCTATACGTAAGTGTAGTAGAAGAGTTTGAGGCATTTAAAGAGTTCGTTTATTGGTATCCAAGAAGTAGAGACCTGTTCCTTAAAATCAAAGATGAGATAAAACAGGGCAAAGAGATAGAGATGCCTGACCCTAGAAGGGCAGCAAGATACTTTTATGTTATTAGGACAGCTTTTAATAAAAATCCCTATGGCTCTTTCAGTAAAAGCCCAAAGAAAGACTGGGGTACTAAGTTGATAGAAGAACTGAAATATAGTAGGTCGTACTTTGATGGTGTAACCATAGAAAACCTAGACTTCAGAGAGCTTCTAAAGAGGTATCCACCAAGAGATGTGGATTTATGGTACATGGACCCACCTTATGTAGTAGCAGGCGAGAGAGGAGACTATTATGTCCACGATTTCACCGATGAAGACCATGAAGGTATACTAGAAGTATGTGATGAAATAGATGCTGCTGGTGGAAAATTCATGGTAAGCTATGATGATCGTAATAGGATACGGGAACTTTTTAGCAACTATAACGTAGGAGAGGTAACCACTAAGTACGCAGGTAACCTAAGTAAAAGAAACACAGTGATTAAAGAGTTAGTTATTACTAACTATACATCACCAACATATCAAGAAAGCATATTTAAGGAGAACTAATCATGCCAGATAAACCATTACCAAGTTCAGTTGATGCTGAATGCTCTGTATTAGGATGCATCATGACTGATGAGTCTGTATATGATAAGGCTTCAGCATGGATTCGTACATCAGACGTATTTTATGATAAAGACAACCAGCGTGTATGGGAAGCCATTTCAGTATTACATAAAGCTAAAGAGCCTATTGATATGGTAACTGTACATAATAAGCTAAAAGATATGCAAATGCCAGGGCAAGAGAAAGTAGATAGCTATTATCTCTCTGGATTAGTAGAAGACACAGTATCCGCTGCTACCGCTCAACACCATGCTAAAATAATATGGGAAAGATACATTCAACGGCAAACAGCTCAGAGTGCGTATCGTTTATTCAATCTATCATTCAGAGACTTAGAAGAAGTAAATAAAACTCTTGAAAGCCATGCCAAGTTAATTACAGAGCTAAAAGAGCTACACCCATCTAGGAAGAAGGATATTCAGACTCATATTAACGACACATTAGAGAACATGAAGTCTGGTAATAATATCATTCAATTTGGTATGCCTATCTTAGATTGGCCAGCTGGTGGTATGACTAGAAAAGAGATTACTGTACTTGGTGGTAGACCTGGACATGGAAAGACAACTCTTATGATAAATATTGTTGACTCTCTTCTCTCTCAAGGCAATAAAGTAATGCTATTTAATAGAGAGATGTCCAATACAGAAATGCTAAAGAAGATTATCGTTATGAAATCTAAAAGCCTGTCATACTTCAAGGTTCGTAAAAATGAATGTAATAATGGAGAAATGAAAACTATCGAGAAAGTAGTGAACCAAATCTCTAATGACTATAAGAACCTTATTATGTATGATGATATTAGGACTCTAGATCAGAGTATGAGAGAGATATATCGTTACAAGCCAGACGTAGTAATAGATGATTATATCCAGCTTATTTCAGTAGAGGGAAAGAAAGATAGGCGATTTGAGATTGAAGATATAATGCAAGAGTATAAATGGATGTGTAAACAGATAGATTGCTCTGCACTACTTCTCAGTCAGCTTAATCGTGAAATTGAAAGAAGAATAGACCCTAAACCTAGAATGAGTGACTATGCAGAATCTGGTGTTATAGAACAAACTGCAGAAACCGCACTATTTGTTTTCTATGGCTATAACTTTGATAGCGACAGATATGACCAATATACTAGCGAGTTAATAAGTAGTAAAACCAGATATGGACAAACTGGTAGCTATACAATGGGATTCAATGGTGACAGATGTAAGTACTATAATAGTGCTGATCTAGCTAGAGAGGATGTTACCAGAGTTCTCGAAAATTCTAGCAAGCCATAAACCATGTAGAATGTGTAGCAAGTCTCTTAAAAAAGATGCATACACTATGATTAGCGCATTTACTCAGACTGAGGTAACTCCAGTTTGCAGGAAGTGCGCTATACAAGAATACTATGGAAAAAAGCTAACCATCAATAAAAAATATATACGTGACCAAGTAAACAATCGTATATTAGGAATAAGAGATGAGTAAACTATATATAGGAATTGATCCTGGTGCCAATGGTGGGATAGCTTCATATAATGGAAAAGAGCTACATACTATCAAATGCCCAAGTGGAGGAAAAGCTATGGCACATTCTGTCAGAACAGTTGTCAATAGTTTTGAACTTGATGGTGGGGCAAAAAGTAGAATTTTAGTTACTTTTGAAAGAGTTCATGCTTTCCCGCATGATGCCAGAAATTCTGCCTTTAAGTTTGGAATGAACTATGGAATGTGGCATGGTATTGTAGGAGCACTAAGACTTAGTTATTGTGAGGTAACACCTCAAAAATGGCAAGCATATTATATCCATGAAAAAATGGAGAAAAAAGAACGTAAAAAATACCTAAAAAGTATTGCACAAGAGCGGTTCCCTGATACTAAGGTAACGCTGGCAATATGTGATGCTATATTAATAGCAAAGTTTGCACATGATAATGAGTTATT
>Ga0207984_1000917_pt1 | contig 15992 bp, 10 predicted proteins | sample ETNtaG_30_FD_185760 | JGI IMG/M metagenome (GOLD analysis project Ga0207984, IMG submission 185760) | Marine microbial and viral communities from oxygen minimum zone, Eastern Pacific Ocean - ETNP201306PF43B (SPAdes) (version 2) | ecosystem: Environmental > Aquatic > Marine > Oceanic ...
CGAGGTAGTTCGTCGCTCCGGTGTGAACACCCCTCACAAGAGCCGCACGGACTACTTTCACTTGAGTTGCCGCGTAGTCGCCTTTGGGTTCCTGCATCAATCGGCCTATGGTCCGCTGAGCCTCGTCGCCCAATTCGAAATCCCACATCGATTTCAGCAGGACCCTGCCGCCGTCCTTTCGAATGTGTTTCGGCAGCCTCGTGCAGAACACGTCGATCGCCCGCTCCACTCCCTTCAAGCTGCTGCCTCCGAGGACGATTGCGTTCCTTCCCGTCGCCCAGGGATCATGAACTGTCTTCACGAGCCAGCCGTCCCCACCAGGATAGTGCACGTCCACCGGCGTGTACCCGTAGTTGTAGAGCCAGGCGACGTGCGGATTGGTATCGAGACGGCCAGCGAGGATGGCTGAACGGCCAACAGGCAATTCCTTTTCTGCGTCCAGGATCTGAACCGCGCTTCCAGCCGCTTTAAGCGCCCGGACCAACTTCTGTTTTACAGTGTCAGGAAAATCACCGGGCACCACGACCACCGTTTCATTCAGTGAAGTTTCGGCAATTCGCGCGGTCGCCTCTTTCAGTTCGGTGAGCGAGACGACCTTCTTCCGCTCTGGCCTGTAGCGAAGGTAATCGAGAAAAAGATCGAACTTCGTGTTCGGATCCTTGCAGCCGATGATGAATTCGATCCGCGTTACAGCCTCTGGCCGCGCGCCTTCGGTAATCTTCTTCGGCTCCCAGATAAACCGGCCCACGCTCAGTTTGGGAGTAATCGAAAACGTGCCCTGGCGTTTTCTGAATGGAGACGACCAATTGCTCCAACTGGCAGCGCACCCGCCTTTGGAGTCGTACATCCTGACATAGAGCGCCTGCGTACTTTCCGGAGTCTTTGTCCAGGCATCGAACAGAAACTCCCGGTTCTTCAGATCGACCGGCTCCTTCAGCATGATCGCCAGGCTGGCATACTTGCCCGGCTTGTCCGTGGTGGCAGAGGACATGTAAAGACTGCTCTCACCATGCGAAAGAAACTTCTTGTCCTGATTCGCCGCCTGTTCGACCGTCACCGGCCCCCAGGGCCTGGCCGTCACTCCTTCAAGATTCTCGAATGAGTGGATGATGACCTCCTCGGCCATGCTCGAACCAAGTGCGCTGAAGCTGATGCAGAGCAGATAATGAAGGAAGAGCGAGTTGGCCCTCCGAGAAGCACTGGTCGTTTGATTGGCGATAGCATATCTGCTCACGTTGGAACTCAAGGGCTTAGGTTTTCGGGTCACGACTCCAAGAGAGTTCATGAAACACTGGAGGGATCTCCAATGAAGGAACCTAATGTACTCACCCTTCGGATGCCACGCGAACTGAAGGAGAGCCCAAGGCGTCACATCCTTAGAGACAGATGAACAGATCACCTCAGGCCGACATCGACGTGAGGAACCGCCGCGCTGACACACCCTCCTTCGAGTGATTTATCATGTTCCGGCTAAAGTTTTTCGAGTTCCTTCCGAGAATAAATGCACGTCAAATTAGGTCGTTGAACGGCCGAAGATTTCACATCCTTTCCACCCTTTCAGGGAGATTCAGCATAGAAGACTCGAGTGATGAGATTGGTCCTTGCCTGTTTACGGCAGGTGGCTCTTGACCCGAGTGGCCTCTTTACGCTGACAACCACCTCCTCACGAACCGCATAAGACTGCGGCCATGAAGATGGCACTGTCGCTCATGGCCTCATCCGTCTGGAACCAATAAAGCGCCTTGAGGCAGTCATTCCCTGCGGGGAACTGCCTTCATTGAGTTCGTTTTCGTGGTTGATTGACGCTATACGCGCCACTAGTGCGATGATGAATTCCAATCAGTTAAGGAATTCCGCGACACCAAATACTTCAACATGAAGAACGGCTCATACGGGTACCGTTGACGGGCCCGGCCTTCTTTCTTCGTTTTCCGATTGTCGCCTGCTTGAATCAAGCTGGCGGTGACTGCGTGCGCCTGTGTTCGCCGGAAGAACACGGGAGCATTGCGGGCAGGGATTCCGCGCCTTAGCGGAGCTTCGACTGATGCGGAATGGCGCCAGATTGATTCGGCCTCACTCAATTACGATTCCAACAGTTCTAAACTCTACACGCTGAAAGGTAAACACCATGGGTGCGATAGTACGCGTTCCCCTATATCAACCAACTCCCGTCGATGTAAAGATGCCCACGCGGGGCAAAATCCCAGTCCCCGCAGACCTGCCGATTCGTAAGCCGGTACCCATCGTCGTTGACGAGAATCCAGTACCACTGTTTCAACCCATACGAGTCGAGGAACCTATGATCGTCATCAAGACAATTGTGGAGCCTGTCGAACTCGAAATAGCGAGGCTGGTGCCGGAACACACAGTCATTCCCACGCTTCTGTTCCAACCCAGGCCGGTCGAGGAGGAGATGCCGATTACGGTGAATGTCACAGAACCAGTCGATCAGCCGGTCAGAGTTCCAATCTCCCAGTTTGAGTTCGCGCCGGGCGAGGAGGTCCCGGTCGAAGAAGAACTGGGGGTGTTCCCAGACATGCCTAAAACGCCGCCCCTGCGGCCTATACCAGCGTTACCGGATCAGCCGGAATTCAATTTCAACGACCATCTCGGACGGGTACTAGGGGTAGATGTGACCGCGTAAGGGACGGTGGTCACGTCCGCACTGCCGAGGATTCGGTCCTCTTTCCGTAGTACTACCTCCGCGACGGTCAAAGAGGGCCGAATCCGTTACCAGACATCTCGCGTGCGAACATTTTCAGGAGACTACTCCAATACAATGCTCGCAATGCGCGAGTCGATACCGACCGACTTACCTGGGTGAGTGATTCAGGCCGAATTATCCCCGAAATGGGTCACTAAACGTTGAGGCCCATTCCGTGGCGCCCCTTCAGGGCTGGCACACATCTCCATCCGAATCCAGGGCGTTGGCATGGGCTGATATATTCGACCTCTTCAGGTCGAGGAGTGTTAGAATCGACCTTTTCCGATCCGGCGGCGGACGTGAGGATCCTCAAGAAAGGCAAAAAGGCGCTTCTCCTAATCTTCGGCGGTGAGCCGGAAACTCAGCCGGAGAAGGTCAAGCTGAAGCTGGATTTCGAATTCGGTAAGGACAAGACTATCGAATTAGAACCGATGGGTATGGTGGGTCTGGAGATTGGTTTGGAGTGACCCGCTTCATGAAAGTGGTCGAGCTATGCTGAACGCTGGCCCGCCCCTCCCGATTGTCTGCAGAAATGGCGAGCCGGTGACGCTGGCTGGAAAGTCAATATCCCAAGTGACTTCCCGACCACAGCAGTTGACACCTTTCGGCTCAGGATCCGCTACTCGAATCCGCTGGGTTGCCCGCATCCTCTTCCGATTCGCTTTCCGCATTTTCTTCCGGTTCGTCGGGCGGCGCCCTTCCAGACTTCTCCTCCTTCATCAGGGAGGAGATCACCCGCCGGTAATATGCGAGGGTCAGGCAGGTCATCGGAAGCGCGATGATCAGGCCCAGGAAGCCCAGGAGCTTGCCCCATACGGAAATGCTCAGAAGGATCATCGCTGGACTCATGCCGGTCACGTCGCCCATGATCTTTGGAGTGAGCAGCCCATCCTGAATGAGCTGCACCGCGGCAAAGACGATCAGGACGAGAAGCAGTTGCCACCAGATGTTGCCGTCCGTCTGTAGAGCCTTCATGACTCCGAGCAGCCCGGCCGGAATGAGACCAAGAATCTGAAGATAGGGCACCATGTTCAACAGCCCGACGAACAGCCCCAGCAGAATCCCCATCGGCAACCCGATAATTACGAAGCCGGCTGCGAAGAACAGACCCACAAGCGCTGCGACGACCGCCTGAGCCCTGAAGTGTCGACTCATCGCCAGATCAAATTCGGTCACAAAAATGAGAATCGGCTCTTTGAATCGAGGCGGGATCAGGTTCTCCCATTCTCCCTTCACGCGCTGGTATTCGAGCAGCATAAAAATCATGTACAGGGCGATGACCAGCAGAACCCCCAGAGCAGCCAACAGGCTGAGCGCGCCCCGGAACAGGCCCTTCGCGCCCGGCAACAGTTTGTTGAATGCCAGTTGGGCAATCGCGGGAATGTCCGCATCTTCGAGCAGTTTCAGCAGGCCACCCTTCTCAAAATAATCCTGGAGGTTCTTCTGCAATCGCTCGGCAAGCAGTTCGGACAGTGCGCGCTTCGGGGCATCGTCACTCGAGATCTCTTCGTCTTTTGGTTCTGACCCCGGCTCAATCGGTGAGTCCTGGTTGGCATCGTCCGGGTCGGGGGCTTCGCTGCCGCCATTCTCACTGTCACCGATCTTCAGTCCGAATCTGAAGGCCTTCTGAATCTTATCGCTTATCTCGCTGTCAGCGGAAACTTTTCTGACGATGGATGCCATGTTACGCATCTCGTTCGTCACCATCGGAATCAGCGCAAGCAGAAAGAGCAGACAGATGACGATGACTCCAGTCAGCGTCACCCCAACCGCCGCGGCGCGATGGGTGATCCTGCGCTGCACTCGCGTAACTATCGGATTGAGCAGATAGGCCAGCAGAAACGCCACCGCAAAAGGCACGAGCACATCGCTCAGATAAGTCAACAGCCAGTAGATGCCATAGACCGCCAGGATGGCCACGAAAATTCGGAAGACCCTGTCAAATGTATATGGCCGATTATCCAGCAAGTGATTCTCCGCGCTGCGGTGAACAGACCCGGTTAGGTTGGGGTCGCAGTTATAAGCAAAACAGCGTCACAAAAAAAGGCTGCAGACATTTCTGCCTGCAGCCTGGAATTTCTGGGGTAGCCCGTTACTACCTGTCGTAGCGTCCGATAGGTGACTCTCCAAGCCGCCGATCATATAGAGGCCGGTCGTAGCGCGGGAATGGGGAAGAGACGACTTCCAGGAATCCAGCGACCGCCCGGGTGAATCCGTTGCCGATGCCTTCGAACGGCCCCAGCAGCAATGCGTACCAAACGGAATCTTCGTGAGCTGCACGTCCAATAGTCGCTGGAACATCGAGGATCGCGATAGCTATGTTCTTGATGCCGCGGCCCATCTTGGTCATGGGGCCGGTTCGCTTGGCGAAAACAGGTGTCTCCACCGTGCAGATGGAGACCATGGCGGCCAGAAGGCCGATGGCGACAACACGGGAAACCTTCGAATCAGTCTGCATTGAGATTCCTCCGGAAACGGAACTTTCTTATTCTTCAGGGGTTAGAGCCAGATTGAGGCGAAAATTAACAGATGCTGCATTAAGTGTCAAGAAAGGACGCACCGGATGCAGATTTCCACCGCCAATAAATTAACTGGCCTTCAAGAAAGTCCTTCAAAAAAACAGGGAGTGGAGTATAACTGTCGCGACCATTTCCCTGTTCAAGAAGCCAGCCATGTACTCCTTTTCTATGACACTCGCCGAAGGCCACACAGTCTCCGTGACCAATGACGGGAACATGACCGAGGTCAAGAATGAGATCCAGAAACCGGGCCAACAGAGCGTCAGCGGCTCAAGCTTCAATACCGGGCCCCTTGTGGCTCCACCTAAATATGTGAAGTCGGAAGATGCCCTCCTCATCGTGCTTGAATCGGGCTCTGAGCGATACCAGGTCCAGATCAAAGGGGGGAACATGTCCACCGGGCAGTTTGCGCTGGAGGTGGAAGACCTGGACGAAATGCCTCCTACCAGTTAGTGAAGGAGCCATCCGAACGCCTGAGGCGCGGTGACCTGGCCGTGGTCGTATCACAGGCGGCGAGGGCGGCCTCGTCATCCATCTCAACGCCTAGCCCTGGCCGTTCCGGCGGCAGCAGATGGCCACTCTCATACGGCACCTGCACGGGGAAGATGTCGGTCATTACAGTGCTTCCCACCAGGCCTGCTTCCTGCACGCCGAAGTTATCGGTCGCCAGGTCGAGATGCAGGCAGGCAGCGGCCGATATCGGTCCGAGCGGATTGTGCGGAACGATCTTGATGTAGTGCGTCTCACACCAGTTGGCGACTTTTCTGGCCTCGGTAAGCCCACCGACAATGCACAGATCGATGCGAGCGTAATCCATCAGCTCTTCCTCGATGAGCTGCCGGAACTCCCACTTGGTCGCCATATGCTCGCCGATAGCGAGTGGACAACTCACATGATTACGCACGTTTCGATACGACTGTGGGTTCTCGCAGCGGAGCGGATCTTCAATGAAGAACATATTGAACTGCTCGAGCTGCCGGCCCAGACGAATCGTGTCCGGCGGATCGAGCCGGGTATGCACGTCGATGCACAATTCGATCTCTTCTCCAACCGCCTCTCTGACGGCGCTGACGAGTTCGACCGCATCCCGGACGGCCGCGCTGGCATCGAGGATGTCTCCTCTTTGCGGCACACTCATTCGGAGGAATTTCCATCCCTGCGCCACTTTCTCCTTTGCCGATTGTGCGGCCTGTTCCGGTGATCCCCCAAGGCCCGTGTAGCAGGCAACTTTGTCACGGAGCTGGCCGCCGAGCAGCATGTGCACGGGCTGTCCGTGCGCCTTGCCCTTGATATCCCATAGCGCAATGTCAATGGCACTCTGAGCAGCCATATTGATCCGTCCACCGGGAAAGAAGTACCCGCGAAACATCTCTTGCCAGATACGTTCTATGTTAAGTGGATCCTGGCCTATGAGGTCGCGTTTCACCTGCTCGATGACGCCGACGCCGGCAAGCTCTTTCCATGTGATTCCGTATTCGCCGAGACCGTAGATGCCCTCGTCCGTTTCGACCTTGATGGTCAGGTAGTTTCGGCTGCCGTGATAAATGGGGAATGTTCTGATGTCTGTGATTTTCATAGGAGTTGCGAGCGGCCGGCTTGGTAGAATGCGAAAACGGATCTATATGAAGGTCAGCAAGCTTACCAACCAGAGCTTCAGCCCTGCAATCAGTTCGTGCACCCGTCGATATCTTTCGTATGTTCACTGTATTCCATGGTTGATCGTAATCTCATGCCTGAAATCCACTGCGAATGGGGAGAGCATGGCGTTCGGCAACTGGCCGAGCTGTGCGAAGTAATCGTCATCGTAGACGTGCTGTCCTTTACCACAGCGGTGGAGGTGGCAGCCTCGAACGGATCCACGGTGTTCCCATATCGATTCAGGGATGAGACGGCAGCGCAATTCGCCGGGGAGGTCAATGCCGAGCTGGCGCGCGGCCGCGGCATGGGAGGTTATTCGCTTTCTCCGGCTTCATTGATGAAGATAGAAGAGCCGTTGCGATTAGTGCTCCCTTCGCCGAATGGTTCGACCCTGTCACTTGCCACGGGCGATGTTTTGACTGTCGCCGGATGTTTGCGAAACGCCTCTGCAGTGGCCGATTACGCACAACGCCAGGGCCGAAAGATCGGTGTCGTGCCTGCAGGCGAACGCTGGCCGGATTACAGCCTCAGACCAGCGCTCGAAGATATACTCGGTGCGGGCGCCATTCTCAGTTGTCTTGGAGGCATCAAAACTGCCGAAGCGCAAACGGCCGTTGAGATGTTCGAGGCAGCTCGGCCATGCCTGCAAAACAGGATCATGTCCTGCGTCTCGGGTATCGAGCTCGTCGAGTGCGGGTACGAACGGGACGTGCAAATCTCCTCGGAATTGAACGCCAGCGCATGCGTGCCGGTTTTACTGAGAGACAAAACTGACCCTTCAACACCAGGGGCATACGTGGATGCTGAAACATCTGGATGAAACTCAGCAGCAGCTCATCAAAGCTTTGCTCATGGTGTTCCTGGTGTTTGTGCTTGGGACGATCGGATTCAAAATCCTGGCCCCGGAGGTCCCGGATGGCAACGGCGGTACCCGGACGGCTGGATGGCTCACCTGTATTTACATGACCATCATTTCGCTGACGACGGTCGGTTACGGCGAAAGTGTCCCTGTCCAGGACGATCCTGCGCTGATGGTTTTCACGAGCCTCCTGCTGCTGAGCGGCATCGGCGTGCTGACTTACTTTTTTGGTACATTGACGGCTTTCTTTATTGAAGGCTCACTTACCCATGTTTTTCGGAGACGGAAAATGAAGGCACAACTCAGCGAGCTCGAAGACCACTTCATCGTCTGCGGCGCAGGCGAGACCAGCATTAATGCCATCAGAGAGCTCCACACCACCAGTCGCCCCTTTACCGTGATCGATATCGAAGAGAGTCAGCTCGAAGAGCTGCATCAGAGGTATGAGATGCCGTACATCCTTGGTGACGCGTCGGAGGAAGAGCTCCTCGAAGAGGCCGGCATTGCCCGCGCCAAGGGCTTGCTCGCCTGTCTCCCAACGGACAAGGACAACTTGTTCCTGGTGCTGACCGCGAAGCAGATGAACGACAAACTGCGCATCATTGCCAAGGTGCAGGACCCGTCTAACAATCAGAAATTTCTGAAACACGGCGCGGACGGCATCGCTTCGCCGCAGGTCATCGGCGGCATGCGATTGGTTTCGGAGATGATCCGGCCGCACGTGGTGAGCTTCCTGGACATCATGCTGCGCGATAAAGATCGCACGATGCGTATTGAAGAGGTCTTAATGGCCGAGGATTCCAGCTATGCCGGGCGATCGCTGAAAGAGGCCAGCTATCGGCAGAAATTCAAGATGCAGGTCCTTGCGATTCTTCCGCCCGGATTAACGAAATTTAACTACACACCCGACGCCGACGAACCCATCAGAGGCGGCTCGACCCTGGTGGTTCTGGGCGAAGCGGACAACGTTGCGGAAATGAGGAAAGCGGTGGAAGGGGATTGAATGACGCGGCGGCAGTCTGCCAGCCTGTCCAGCCCAGCGATCGCTCATGTGAGATGGGCGGCCAGGCTGGTACCAGCCCAGGCCGGTCACTCACTGTTCACAATCAACGCTTCATCGATCATTGGCTTTCCGCGAGTCCAGTAGGAGCCGGTCTTAGCGAACGTCTCATCATCGCTCATGTGATAATCGTAAAAGACCAGGCGAAGGTATTTCGGAGGCTGGTCTCCAAAGGGCATTTCTGAAAAGAAGAACGAGACCTGCTCCGGATTTTTCTGAAGCTTCTCCAGCAGGTTTAAGAAATACTCGCGGCCGCCGGGGTATTGTTTTCTGGTCTCGTACCAGAAGTGGTAATCGTGCTCCTTACGGCTCCGGGGAACGTTGTTTTTCCATCCGCTCTTGGCGAAGGCGAGAAACCACAGCTGAAAATCAAATCTCGGTTGATGTGGTGCGACATACATCGGCGTCTTCGTCGGGTCGCTGGTCGCGTATTGAAAGCGGTACGGCTTCCAGTCAATTGAATCCATGCTCCCCTGAATTTCAGGCATGACGCGCTCACGAGTTATGCTGGCGAAGAGGTGATACACGTTCACCACGCGATAGGGCTGGTAGTATGACGCGAACCAGTTCATCTGACTGAGAAGGCCCTTCTCGATCCGATTCACATCGGCTCGTGCGTATCGCTTCCTCGTCCCGTCGCGCTCCTGGAAGATGACGAACTCATCGTTTTCAAGAAGGGAACGCCCAGCTATTTTCTGGTCATTCGCAAGTAAGAGCTGATGAGGGTTCCTGTCGAACATGAAAAGGAAGAAGGAATTCACCGAGGCTGCGAGCAGCACCATTGCACAGACGCCCGTGATGGCGCCAACAATGGTCTTGCGCCACACCGGCGTCACGTAACGCACCTCGCTCGGTATCGGACGCTTCCACGCGATGCGGGTGAATTTGTGCCCCCACCTGCGCACCAGCAGCCAGTCATGATCGTCGATGAGAAAGAGCCCGAGGATGAGCGACATCCAATTGAAGAACGCGTAGCTGCCCGTGAGCATGATCGCGATCTGCAGGCCACTGAAGATGACGAACAGGGCTCGGCGAAATCCGCGACCGGCAAAAATGAATACGGGCAATAGAAACTCGATGACCAGAGTTCCCAGCGTTTCCCATTCGTGAAACCACACCGGCAGATTATGAAACGTACGGGTCAGCGGCGTCGGTAGAGGCGCGGTATTGTAGTAAGCGTTCATCGCGGTCAGGTCGAGCCAGCCACCACCGACGCCGCCCATTATTTTGGCGAAGCCGGACTCGAAGTAGAGCCGGAAGACCAGCCACTGCATCAGAAAGACGGTCACCCAGTTCGGATTCGCCATCGGGCTGGCCGCCCGGTTCCTGGGTAGCAGAATTGTTCCGGCCATCGGCAGCAGCAGTGCGATGCAGGTGGTTTCGAGGATGAGATTGTCCCACTGAAAATTCAGGAACGGGGACGAAGCCGTGGCCAGCGACAGGTAGAGCGCGAGCTGCATTAGCAGAACCATTCGCGGAAAGACGCGCAGGAGCGTCAGCACGGAAAGCCACGCGCCGAATGCGCAACCCAGGCGCAGGTTTGCATCCGAAGCCTCGATCCAATGGTAAAGCGTTGGAGCCATCATGAATGCCCGCCACTGCCAATCGTTTTCAACAGCGGCTTCTGCTGCGCCGCTGTTCCGCATGCTCGTCTGGGCTGCCTCTTTCCAGAGCTCGAGTTTCGCTGTCGCCGGCACGAGTCCGTTTTCTCCGACCAGGTGTGTGACCTGAACATGTAGAGAAACGAAGGCGATTATATGGATGAGCGCGAGCAGATGAAGAAAGAGATGGGTGCTGGTCCTGTAGGAGCTCTGCGAGAGCCCGCGCAGCTTACCTGCGGCAGCGAACTCTTCGGCCGGTGCACCATCAAGAGGGCCGGACGCTCCACGTATGCCCTGGGGCCGAGGGCCGTAGATGAGATGAAAGAACGGACGCAGTAGGCCCACTTCGTAAATACCGGCGAGCTTGCCGAATATCGGTCTCAACAATGCCGCCCGTGCTCTCGCTTCCGCGCCGGTGAAGACATCCACATCCGGGCTGACCAGGCAGACCCGCTTTTCACGATAGTCCTTACTTTTGTCCGCGGCATGCAAATGCTGAAAAGTATGGGCATCCCGCCATGGCCGGCATTCGGCCCGCCCCCCGCTGAGCCGCTGTAGGACTTGACCCTCTTCGTAACTGTATGGACATTTCTCGTTATAGAGAATCAGCCAGGGAGGTCTGTTGACTGCATCGGGCTCGGGTGCAAAGTCCACCTCAAAAACGGGCTCGACTTCCAGCGAGACGTCTTCATGGAAAACGCCCGCCGCGGGATGCTCCACCTCGTCTGACTGAATCTCGAGCCTGGCCGGGGCGAACTCGGTGGCTGCAATTTCATCAGCGTTGGAAAACTCCGGGAGCGGAGGTTCCTCAAGTAGTTCACTTTCAAGTTCGCCGGCCTCCGCCTCCGCAGGCGGAGATTCCACATCAAACGCAGGGACTTCGAGTTGCGTGACTTCCTCTTCAGCGCCGCTGGTATTCGTATCCGTCTCGTTGGTCTCGCCTGGCGGGTCGGTTGAGTCGTCTCCGGCGGAATCGCCCTCGATGTTTGGCTCTTCAGAGGTGTGAAGATCCCCAGAACTTTCCGGCAGTTCCTTCTCCTTATCTGAGTTTTCTTGGTTCATATCCGTTCAAGCACCAGGCTGCTATCGCCCTGCAGGCCTATCCTACGAGCCGTGATTCACCCCACAAACAGCTCGCACACCCGACCGTTGCTTCGGTATGGATACTTGCAGCCAGCTAATGTCTCCCTTGAGTATTCAGACAGTCCATCGGAAATCCCTCACGTCACGCCATACTGATATGACCGCAAAAGAAATCCTCTCAGAGCTCGAAGAGATGGGCCGCGAAAGCACCAAGAAGATGCTAATGAAGAACCACGGCGCAATTGGGAAGAAGCGTAAGACCGTGAAATGCTGAGACATTGAAGTCCTCTTCCGCCTCAGACCAGAGGACTCATCACGAATCACGCATTACTTGGTATTCAATCTTTCCAGCGCCTCATGAATCGTTGCCGCGGCAATCGCAAAGTGCGCGGTTTGTGGAAGGTAGTACTCCGTCGGGCCGGGGTGGATGGGGTAGTGCGGCTGAAGGTAATAACGCACGTAGCCCTTGGGGAAGCCGTAGAGAGGTGGGTCGTAGTTGTCCCCGGGCTTCCACTTCACGATGCCATCGCCGGTATCGCGAAAAGCCATGGTCGGCACCATGCCATCGAATGTGAAGAGTTTTCGATCACTCTTCATCCAGTTCTGCAAAAACTCGGGTGACAGGAAGTAATGCGTACCGCCGGCCACGACGCGCTCGCCGACACCGTGAATCATCGAGAGGTCGGAAATGTTCTTTCCGAGACACCACTGAAGCTGGCGTTCGGCCAGTCTGATGATCGATTCGTCGTGCAGGAGCATGCCGATTTCCGCGAGCGAATGCGCCAGCATCGGCCAGTACCCAATTGGCCGGCTGGCGGAAGGCATTCGAGCTGGAGTCATTCCCTCTCCTGCGGTGAGCGATCGGGCCTGTCCCCACGGATCGATCTCAGAAACTTCACGGACGTGTGCAACGAACAATTTGAGGCTTGCCACCACTTGCTCCCTGTCCGCGTAGTACGGGTATTCCTTTAACAGGTGGCAAATGGTCCAGACGAAATCCTGAAGGATGTTCCCGTCGTGATGCGAGGCACGGTAGAGCTCATCCGTGCGGCGATACAGCCGCTGCTCGAGACCGGCGGTTACCAGCTTTGCATGATGGTTCATACGTTCGAGATACTTTGCTTTGCCGGTCAGCCGGGACAGGTAGATTTCTGCGAAGAGTCCTTTGGCCGCCATGAGAAACTTTTCGGGAGTCAGGTCACCCGTCGTTCGCCGCCAGAAGCGATTGAATTCGTAGTTGCGCACCGCTGTCTTCAGCAGGCGTTTACTGAGCGCGGGATCCAAATCTCTCAGGAGCAGGCTTCCACGCGCTGCCACTCCCGCGGCCTGCGGTAACGGGCCGGTGCCGACCACGTAACGGTCATTGCTGTAAAAGGGGATGTTATCCAGGCCGCGCACCTGCGGCTTTGTGCCGAGATAGTAGTTGCCTTCGAGGGCCTGGTATTTGGGGAACGAGCGATGCGCCCAGAGCAATTCGTCGAGACAGTCGTTCGAAGTGCGGTCATCGAATGCGGGGTGGATGTTCTCGTAGAGTTTCGCGGTGGCGAACAGGACGGAAGGCCAGAATTCGACATGCTTGATATCGTCGCCTGCGTCGTAATAGCCGCCCCGCATGTCCAGACGATCGGGAAAGAAAAGACGCTCGTACATGCAGAATCGTTCTTCATCAAGGCTGGCCAGCATGTTCGCGTCTTCGAGTGCCTCGGGCTCGTGGGCGCCAGGCACCACACAGTTCATGCGTTTGAAGCTCAGCCCGTGCAGGGCGATTCTTGAAAGCGTGCGATAGGCATCCTTTGAGATGGTGAACGTGCCGGATGAAACCTGCCTGGCATTCTGAGTTGCAGTACAGCGATAGCTCCCTTCCTGCTCGTATGACGTAAATTCAAAGGTGAAGTAATAGCGCTTCGACAGCCGGTCATAGCTGTGGTAGCTGGCCGCGCCGGCCTTTACACTTTTGCCTGCTTCATTGACGAGTGAACATTGTGCCGGCGTCTTCTTCAGACTCTTGATGACGATCCTCTTGTCACTTTTCGGATGATAGCCGAGGAAGCTGGTGGTGATTTCCAGCGGCTCCGCCCCGTAACCATTGAGCTCCGCATCGTCGACCCAGACTGTGCCGGTCTTATTCTCTTCGACTCGGATGACCAGGGCGGCGAACACTGCACCGTGCGGCGGTTTCGTTTTCACACTGAGCTTCTGCCAATCTGATGTGCCCGTCAGCGAGGCATTGCCTTTGGTACTGCCCATGAGCTGCAATCGTGGTGTATGCAGTGCGCTCATCTGGTCGTGGTATTTCATGTCGGCATTCATGTCCGCCGAGAACCAGAGAATCTCGGGGAAGACCTTTCCGTCCGCGCGTTCGCACTTTGCCCAGAAACTGAACTCCTGCAGCTTGCCGTAATCGATCGATGGCCAGTTGCAGGTGATACCGAAATCCTTTTCCGTCTTCTCAATCTTCATCGAGCCCGGATGATCGCGGCCGGCATCTGTATCGTGACTGAACGTGCCATCACCGGGCAGAATGTTGTAGAAGCTCAGCGTGTTCGGGTATTCGACTCGGTCCGAAAAAATTCTTCCGAGCTTCGGATCGACGGAATCGATGATCTGCTTCGGATAGGGACGGGAATTCATCTTTCGAAACTCGCGCAGCGAATACCACCACGTGGGCCGTCCCCGCTCGTCCTCGAGACTGAAGTGAGGATTGGCTACGAGATTGTGACCGTCAAAAGTTTCCGCAGGCGTCCATGCCTTCGGCTGTTCACGGGGCTTCAGCTCCGGTCTTGGACTGTATGCCTTGTAGGATTTTTTCTTGGCGAGCATGGCGCTCCATCCGCAGTTTTCTTCATAGACGGCTTTGCCGCTCTGATCCTCGATGCGGATGGAATTCAGGAACGCCTTGAAATTCTTGCCGACGAGTTTGATGTCCACGTAGTGATCGAGTGTTTCGAAATCGCCGTTGGGCACGAGATTCGTTCCCTCTGCCAAAGCCTCGTCCGCTGTCTGGTCGTCCCGCAACTCGACCGCCTGAATGTCATCAATAAAGACCGTGGCGTCCTCCCGTGAGCCAAGGAAGAAGTAGATGCTCTTCACGGGCTTCGGTGGTGTCCAGATGTGGTTGAGGGTTTGCCAGCCATCCTTCTCAGGGTCGATGGCAAGCTGGCTGTTAAAGGACTGCCACTGCGGCTTGCCGTCCACATAGGTCACATGCTTGAGGGTGAGCCCGAACGTGTATTGGCGTTTCGCATCCGGGATGGGCTTTTCCATTCTTGCCATGTACTTCAGAACGATTGGCTTCCTCTCTTTCTGATTGAGGAGCGCTTCACGTGCGAGCAATCCACCGTTTTTGCCACCTGATATCCGCAGGCAGAGCTTGCCCGAATGTGCTCCTTCAGAGTCTTCCGTGGCGCGGCGGGGCGAGAGTGCTGTTTCCGGCAGGACGCCTTTGCCCCACTTCCGCGGGCTCCATCCGGGCACGAATCCTTCCGGCGGGATCGATTTCGTTTTGACCGGATAGGTGCGGACCAGATCTGTACACCAGCCGGCTTCCTTCACGACATCCAGATCCTGTTCCACCAGTTTCCCGTTGAGCGAGACGTCCATTCGGCGCAGGCCGGGACGGTTCACATCTACGTCGTAGAAGCCCAGATTGATTTTATAGTTCTCGCCGGGCGGAAGATCGGAGATGCGATAGTGGAGCAACTTGCCGTTCACCTCGCCGAGACGTTGTGGTGCTTCCAGAGCATCAGGCTGGAGAGAATATCTTCGCGTGTCACCGGCCTTGATCGAGATTCGCGGTTCATGAACGCCCTTCACCAGCCGCAAAAACTGGATTGGGATGCAAAGGTATTTCATGAGGTAGTGCTGCCGCTTCACCAAAGCCATACTGAGGGCCACGTCGATCCGGTGCGGCCCCCTGCTCAGTTTGAGCGGCACATAATCGCGGCCCTCTGGACAGGGCCGCCACTGGCAGAGAGCGCGGTAGACTTCACGGGAAACTGGTTTTCCGTCGACTCGAATTTCGAGGACGTTCGGCCCCCAGCCAAGGCCATAAGCGCCCCAGCCGGTCTGAAACGTGTACTTGCCGCCTTCCTCCAGATTGAAATAAATACTCATTTCCTGGGGCATGCGGTTCGTGCCTGCCATGTACGCGTGCGACTTGTAATGGTGGAGCAGAAGATTCGGGAGTAGACCAGGCTCATCAGCGCCGATGAAATGCTTCGCTACACGGAGCGGCTTCTTAAGTTTGTCACCCCAGTGCTTCTTGGGATCGACAAACTCTGTGATTGCCCATTCTGTTACAGCGGGCAGAGAGGCAGCTTTCTTCGATTCGTTTGCCTCAAGACTCCAATTTACGGCCACCGGTGCGGTCGGCGCCAGACGCTCCAACTCGAAATCGGGACGTACATAGGGCGTCGAAGGTGTGCCGGCAAGGAAGCCCTGCGCGGGCCCGACGTCTGTGCCATCGATCCGGATGTTTGAGAATGTGGCTCCCGTATCCAGCGCGTGCAGAACGATAATCTCGTCCTTC
>Ga0207984_1000923_pt1 | contig 15961 bp, 14 predicted proteins | sample ETNtaG_30_FD_185760 | JGI IMG/M metagenome (GOLD analysis project Ga0207984, IMG submission 185760) | Marine microbial and viral communities from oxygen minimum zone, Eastern Pacific Ocean - ETNP201306PF43B (SPAdes) (version 2) | ecosystem: Environmental > Aquatic > Marine > Oceanic ...
ATGCAAATCGTCAGAGACTGAAGATGACAACCAAACGGTTAATATTGTTTTGTGCAATGTTTGCATCTTTATTGCAGGCTGACGAACATCCGTTTTCTGTCGGCGAAACACTGGAATTCGATCTTAAGGTCAATATCATTAAAGCCGGAAATGCTAAACTTCAGGTAATAGGAGAAGAAATTGTTGACGAAAACCAGACTTATCATATTAAGTACACTGTAAAGAGCAATCGATATGTTGACCGTCTATTTTACGTCAGGGATCAAGTGGACAGTTGGCTGGACAAAAATGGTCTATTCACTCGAAAATTTATGAAAAATATCCGTGAAGGGTCCTACCGATATAAGCTGGAAGCTAAAATGAACTATATTGATTCCACTCTCACTTCCGAAGATGAAGTATTCCAGATAGATTCTGAAATCCGTGACCCATTTTCCCTATTCTACTACTTACGTTCAATTCCGCTGAAAGTCGGTCAAAAACTGTCATTTAAAACGTTTGATAACGGTCAATTTGTTGACTTTCACATTATCGTACACAGGAAAGAAAATGTCCGAGTCCCTGCAGGACGATTTAGGTGTCTGGTTATTGAACCTTACCGAAAAGGGAAAACTCTATTTAAACAAAAGGGAGACATGCGCATCTGGCTAACAGACGATGAACGGAGATTGCCTGTTAAGATAGAAACAAAAGCTACATTTGGTTCAATGACAATGCTGTTGAAAAAAATTAGCCGCTGATGAGGCGGGCAATGTCATTATACAGTACTGACACTATCAGCAACATAAGAATCGCCATCCCTACCTGCTGAATTCTAATCCGCGTTTTTACCGAGAACTCCCTTCGAGATATCCCCTCCAAAAGTATTATCAGAAGATGACCGCCATCCAGCCCGGGAATGGGAAGTATATTGACGAATGCCAGGTTAACACTGATAAACGCAGTAAAGAGAATTAGTGACAAGAAGCCGGCACGGGCTGATTTCCCGGCTAGTTGAGCAATCAGAATGGGGCCACCCAGATCACTGAACGGTGCATTACCTGAAACAAGAGCACAAACTGAATTATAAATCTTGTCAATATTTTCTTGAGTAACTGAAAATCCGTAAGTCAGCGCTGAAAATACGTCCTCTTGATGATCTGTTATAGGTCCAATGCCAATCATTCCTAGATCTATTACCCGACAATCACATACATCTTTTCCCGCTACTATGGGCACAACTTTTGCTGAGTCCTCAAATCCTTCTCTGCTCCAGGTAATCGAGAGTGAATCACCCGGGCGGGAATGGATAAGAGAAGTCATCTGATTCCAACTATTTATTTCTATAGCATCAATACTGACGATTCTGTCGCCTGGTCTTAGACCGGCTTTAGATGCAGGTCCTTCTATCATCATAGGCTTATCGGTTTCCGGATTGATTATAGGCTTACCGGTTTCCGGATTGATCTGCAGTAACGTTTCTACTACAACTCCCACAACAGGCTCATCATTTATTGGAACATCGACGCCTTGGCTCCAACTAACTCCAGTATAAACAAGAACAGCGAGTATCAAATTCATGATTACTCCTGCTGACATTACCCACGCCTGCTGTAGACGATTTTTGGAGGTCAATTCATCCGGTGCCCCTGTTATTTCATCATCTAAACTCTCATCAATGGTACCGGCCAGTTTTACATAGCCGCCCAACGGAATTAGAGCAACGTTAAACTCAGTCTCTGTCGCTTTACGCGGAATTTTCTTCAGCGTTTTCTCTAGAACCGGTCCCCACTCTAACTTACCGTCTTCAATTCTTCTGTAGAAAAATAACTTGAAAACCCACCCTTTTTCAGTAGGGATAAAAGTCAGCAGTCGAGGAGGAAAACCGATGGAGAATCTCTCCACCCGGACTCCCACAGAGCGAGCAGCGAGAAAATGTCCCAGTTCGTGGACAAAAACAAGAACACCCAAAACAAAGATCAGGGCTAATATTGTTGTCATACAGTAACCGTCTCTTTCTTATTATTGATAAATTGTTTTCCCCACGACTCTAACTCAAGAAGAAAATCCAAATCAGGTTGAGAAGTCCAATCATGTTCAACCAATGCCATTTCATTTAGAGTGGCAATTTCGGTGAACGAAATCTCTCCCGCCAAGAAAGCAGCCACCGAATTGTCATTGGCCACATTCAGCGCTGCCGGCGCTGATCCACCACGCTGAAGCGCTTCATACGCTAATCGAATGCACGGAAACTTTACGAAATCCGGCTCCTCAAAAGTGAGGTATGAAATGTCCGAGAACTTAGCGTCTACCCAATCAGCTTCTACCCGCTCAGGATAAGTAAGGGCATACTGAATTGGTAGTTTCATGTCAGGTAATCCCAATTGAGCTTTGATTGAACCATCGGAAAACTCCACCATACTGTGAATAATGGATTGCGGATGAATCACAATGTCAATCTGTTCTCTTCCAACCCCAAATAGCCAATGAGCCTCAATGACTTCTAGTCCTTTGTTCATCATGGTAGCAGAATCAATTGTTATTTTGTTACCCATCTTCCAATTGGGATGGTTCAGCGCCTCTTCCAAGGTGATATCCAGGAACTCTTCCAACGGCCTTGTTCTAAATGGACCACCGGAACCGGTGAGGATAATCCGCCGAATGCTGTTTGTATCTTCGCCCTGCAGACATTGCCATATGGCGCTGTGCTCGCTGTCCACAGGATAGATTTCTGCTCCTGTCTCCTTTTTAATGTTCTCAATCAGTTCACCAGCCATGACAAGGCTTTCCTTGTTGCTCAGTGCCACATCTATTCCGGCCTCCAGAGCTCGAATCGTCGGTTCCATGCCGGCGCTCCCTACCAATCCGTTGAGCACTACATCTACATCGTCTCGCGATGCAAGTTCCAGCAGACCTTCTCTTCCGGACAAGACTTTTACTCCACTTCCAGATAAAGCCTCTTTCACCTCATTGGCAGCAATGGAATCGACAACTGCTACTGCTTCAGGCTGAAACTTCCTCACCTGTTCAATCAAAACCTCACTGCTCCGGGCAGCAGTTAAATATTTAACCTCAAATCCGTCACCAAGGTGGTTAATCACCTTTAGAGCATTTTGTCCAATGGAACCGGTAGAACCTAAAATTGATATCCGCTTAGTCATTAGAGTAATCCATACAAACCGAGGGAAACGGAAACAGAGGTTGGACTTAGCCTAAGTTCCATACCTGCTTCCAAGTGAGACGAAATCTTTTTATCACCTCGTAACGTCAACATCCCTACTGCCCCTTCCATTCGCTTGGGAAACGAACCTTCTTCAACTCCCGAAATATGGATTCCGCTATTGTATAAAGCCAATCCCGTACCTAAACCAAAACTTATATCATTGTAATTTATCTTCCGACCTATGCTCACAACAAGGCATTTGAAGAAAAAGTCATCCGGACCTTCCATCCTGCTTCGAAGAAATGATAGCAACCACTTACCCTGTTCTTCTTCACCCATTCTATAGGTAAAACCGTAGCTGTTGGCAAATACAATATCATCTGATGTCTCAAACCCCGTAAAAGTACCTTGTAACCTCAGATTACCTGCCACCCAGTAATCCCCTTCCAACGTTGGAAAGACTCCACCTTTACCGGATAGTAATCCCAGCTCATTTCCACTGGAAGAAGTTCCCCCTGATAGTTGCAGTCCTATAACCAATCTTCCTTCGTCACTGCTGATTGTAGTCCGAACAGCAGTCGTCTGCAATGCCAACATTTCAAAAAACGGTTCAGACTTTTCCTCGAAACTATCACCTGTCCAAGGATTAAGATCGTAGTTGGGAACCTGTGCTCTAAGAATAGAAACAAGCAGGAGTACCCACAGACCGAAGAATCTAAACTTAGATGATACCCCGTTCACTATTTTCCACGAAACTGAGAACGTTCTTGATCTCTTCGGTGTCCGGGAGTGTCTTTCTGATCTCATCCAATGCCTGGGAGACATTGAGTGAAGACCTGTAAAGAAGACGATACGCTTCCTTGAGGTTCCGAAGAACTTCATTGGAAAAACCGGCTCGTTTGAGTCCAACTAGATTTACTCCTGTGAACGTAAGAGGTTCTTTAGCTGCCATTATATACGGGGGAACATCCTGTACAACCCGGTATCCTCCACCTATGAATGCATGACATCCAATTTTGGTGAACTGATGAATTACAACATTTCCACTCACAAAAGCAAAATCATCTATATCCACTTGTCCTGCAAGGTGAACACCGTTTACCAAAATCACTTCTTTGCCCAGAACACAATCGTGAGCCACATGTGAATAGGCCATAAGGTAGCAGTTATTGCCAACTATAGTCTTACCTCGGGCTGATGTTCCACGATGGACGGTGACATACTCACGGACAGTGACATTAGAACCGATATGTATCGTTGAGTCTTCTCCCTTAAATTTTATATCCTGGGGAATTTCACCTATTACAGCACCTGGAAAAACTGTACAATTATCTCCAAAGGTAACACCAGAACGTAGTGTAACATGGTTGCTGATCTGACAGCCGTTACCTAATGTTACGCCAGAATCAATTATAGAATAGGCTCCAACGTCTACATTGTTACCGAGTGAAGCAGACGAATCAACTATCGCCGTTGAGTGAATATTTTGAGAAATGACTATATCTCCCTGGGGACGACTGATGCTGTATATGCCAGTTCTACGACCACTTCGTCGCCTACTAAAGCCTTCCCTTCAATTTTGCATGTATTCAAACGATACTTTACCATGATAAGCTCCATTCGAAGCTGATCGCCGGGAACTACTGGTTTTCGAAATCGGGCTCTTTCGATGGATGCAAGAAACATATTCTTTGTTAGGGGATCTTCAACTGTATTCAGAATCAAGAAGCCTCCTGCTTGAGCCATCGCTTCTATAATTAAAACACCCGGCATTACCGGACGCTTTGGAAAGTGACCTTGAAAAAACGGTTCATTTACTGTCACATTTTTTATTCCTATAACCTTTTCACCCGGAATCATTTCTACAATTTTATCCAACAGAAGAATCGGATAACGGTGAGCCATTATGTCCATTATCTGATGAATGTCATATGATACTTTTTCGCTCACGCCATAACCCCCTTTTGCAGGTATTCCTGCTTTAATTTTTTTACAAAATTAACATTAGCCGAATGTCCCATTTTTTGAGCGATGATCTCACCTTGGATTGGTTGACCGAGCAATGTTAAGTCACCTATCAGATCCAGTACTTTGTGCCGAACAGGCTCATCCGGGAATCTTAGGCCACCCTGGTTTAAAATGCCATTATTCCCCGCCATTTCATCAGGGTCTATTTCAAATAATTCCGCCAGCTCTTTCCGCAATTTATTATTTAGCGGATTGTCCATAAATACCACAGCATTTTCCAGATTGCCGCCTTTAGCCAGATCAGCTTCTTTCAGCGCCTTTAATTCGCTGAGAAAACCGTATGTGCGAGCCGGAGCAATCTCATCCACGAAGTTTTCCATGTTTCTTAGCATTACTGACTGCCGTCCGAGAATACCACTGTATTCAATAGTTCCGCTGATACAAAACTCGTCAGAAGGGCGAGCTTCGATCCTTGCACCGCTGGTTGAATCCTTCAGCACTATCTCTCGGTCAATCACAATGATGTCTCGTTTTTTCGACTGAGCTGAAATGCCGGCTTTTCTGATCAATTCCACAAAATCGTTTGCGCTCCCATCCATCGCTGGAAGTTCTTCAGCGGTCAGTTCAATTATTGCGTTATCAATCTGAAGTCCGGAAAATGCGGCCAAAATATGTTCAACCGTCCTGACTGAAGCGCTACCATGAACCAAGGTTGTTCCACGGGATGTATCTGAAACAAAAGAGACATGAACCGGGACAGAAGGGTTATCCTCCAAATCAGTTCGGACAAAAGTTATACCGCTGTTTTCTTTAGCCGGGCGAAGGGTTATTTCACACATCTTTCCGGAATGGAGACCTATTCCACTACAACTGACTGGAGAGGCTATCGTCTGCTGGTGGAGATTCACTTCTTGCCCTTTCCGTTTTCTAATTTTTGTTCCAGAGCCTGTACTCTCTTCACCAGCTCAGGCAATCTATTAATATAGGCGTCCAATTTGTTCTGCTCCATCGCTTCACGGGCGGGCATGCCGGAATAGGTTTTACCGCCGGGAACTGACTTGGTGATTCCGCCTCTGGAAGCGATCCGGGCTCGATCACCAATTTCCACATGATCCGCAGCTCCAGACTGACCGCCAAAAGCGACATAGTCTCCTACGACAGTACTTCCTGCGATCGCTACGTGGGCAGTAATAAGGCACCCCTTACCGATTTTAACATTGTGAGCAATATGCACCAAATTATCGAGTTTTGTGCCGTCACCGATAACCGTATCCGTCATGGTTCCGCGATCGATGGCGCAATTGGCACCAATTTCCACATCGTCTCCAAGAACAACCCGGCCAAGCTGGGGAATTCTGTGATGTTCATCCTTCTCTGTTGTAAATCCAAATCCATGGGATCCAATAACTGTTCCGCCTTGGATGATGGTATCTGACCCCACTTCACAGTTATGCCCCACAATAACTCCACCTCCGATTTTAGAACCTTCACCAATCACGGCTCCACTTTCGATAATCACATGGGACCCTATTGATACGCCTGAGCCAATATCACTTCCGGAAGAAATGACTGCGAATGCTCCGATAGCAACACCTTTACCGATCTTAGACTCAGGATCAATCAGTGCAGTTGGGTGGATTCCCTCTTCGGCCGAAATCTCAGGGCTAAAATGCTCCAAAATATGAATGAACGCTAAGGAGGGATTTTCTACCTTTAATAAATTCGTATTTTCTGAAGATTCGCTTTTTGAGACTACAACTGCAGAGGCTTTAGTGGATTCTAAATAAGATTGATATTTCTTATGCAGTAGAAATGATATAGACCCAGTGCTGGCGTTGTGGATTTCGGCAACTCCAGTAATTTCTACATTCGGATCACCCACCACCTCGCCATCAACTAGAAGGGCCAGTTCGCGAAGAGTTGACAAGAATTAATTCCCGTCCGGACTCGATTGTTCTCCCCTGCGAAGCTCATACAATACATCATCTGTGACATCAAAAACCTGTTCTGCGTGAAGAAGTGCCGCGGAATCAAAAATGATATCATAACCTTTATCATTTGCCACTTTTCGCACTGCGAGCTGGAATCGCTCAAGAAGGGGTCCTTCAGCTTCCTGCTGCTTTCGGCTGAATTCATTTGTCTGGTTCAGTTGGAACTCTTGAACACGCTGCTGAAGTTCTACGATCTCTGCCTCTTTTTCACGCCGTCCAGTAGGAGAAAGCATCGCTTGCTGAGCATTATATACACTCTGGAGACTGTCTAATTGTAAGGTCATCCCCTGAAACTCAAACTGGGCTTTACGGAGATCAAGCTCAAGCTGTCGTGCAACTTCTCCATATTCTTCCCACTCACCCAACACTAACTGAACCTGCACAAAAGCAATTTTCTGTGCTGTCAGTGTTAAAGGCAGAACCATCATTCCCATTAATAAAAGGGTTCTTTTCACTATTTTCACAACTTCCTCCTCATTCAGTTAATAAAATACGAATTGTTAGATTTTGTAATTTAATTGAATTTACGAATATCTCACTCTAAAAAGGCATCCCAAACAACACATGAAAACGCCACCCTTCAGGTGATTCAGAAGTAGCAGGGATATCGTCAAATCCGTAACCCATATCAAAACCGAGCATTCCTACCATTGGCATGAACATCCTGATACCCACACCAACAGATCTCTTCAGATCAAATATATCTGTTTCAGAAAAATCCTGCCACACATTTCCCATTTCAGCGAAAGCTAGACCATACACAGTAGGATTCTCTGAAAAACGCATTCTAAACTCGGTAGAATACTTCATCATAACTCTTCCACCTAACGGTCTGCCGTTATAAGGCCCCACTGTATTATCAACATAACCACGCAGCATTGTACCATACGGGATTCCAGAACCTCCCATAATAAAGCGATCATCAACCGGGACGATGGATCTTTCCACCCCATCTGTGGAAATTTCTTTTATAGCTCCAAATTGCAGTGAACTCGTTAGAACAAATTTCCAGAACGCAGGAGCATACCAATCGAATTTGAATAGATGCTTATGGAAATTTTCATGGACATCGAACCAAGGCGTATGCAAGGGTCCTCCGGAAAGAGTTGATGACCATGTAAATACCGATCCCATGGAAGGAAATTCCGGGTGATTCCGGCTGTCACGACTAATTACTTGCCCAAAACTTAGCCCCGTGGTCTCACTGAATCCACTAACATACGTTTCCAAATCTGCTTCTGTTCCCTTATATGATTTTCTGGTTCCCTGCAGCACCCACGTAGCTCTAAAATAATTGTCTGGCCACTTAAGTCTTTTACCAAAACGCACTGAACCACCTATAACCTCCCTATCCAGAGGGACACCATAGTAAGAGCTGTTTTGCCCCCTCAGATAATAAAAGGTGGAAAACCCAACCAAAACGGGAGTATCATTAACCATTGGATCAATAAAACTGAATGACAGTTGACGATAACGGGGTGCCTGACCTCCACTATAATAGTAATTGTTAACTCCCTGTGCACCTTGCTGAAATCGGAAAGCGAGCTGCTGGCCTTTTCCCAAAAAATTATTGAACTCGACAGATCCTCCGCCCGTGACACCGTACTCACCAGCAAAACCGATAGAAGCTGTTGCCTGATCGGACACTTTCTCTTCAACGCTGATTCTCAAGTCTATCTCATCTTCATCTATAGGTAAAACATCCGGAACCACATCAGCAAAATAATTGAGGATCATGATCTCCCGAGCACTTCGCATTAAGAGTTCACGATTGAAAATATCTCCCGGCATCAATTTTAATTCTCGCCTAATAACGTTTTCTCTTGTTTTGGTATTACCAACAATGTTGATTTTTCGGACAGAAACCTGGTTGTTTTCAGTTACAGTGAATCTCACATCAAGAGAATCCACTCCAACCGGTAAAATTTCGGGAATTACCTGACTGTAGATGTAACCGTCATCCATATAACTTCCCTGGACACGTTCGTAAAGAGCCAAGTCAAACTGTTCTTGATTAAATTGATCACCAGGATGGATGTTTAGACGATAAAACAGCTGTTCGTCACTGAAAATTGTATTCCCTAACCACGAAAAATTCCGGAAATAATATTGATTACCCTCTTCAATCTCAATCTCAATGACGAAACCATCTTCCTCTTCAGAAAAGTAAACTGTATCAGAAACAACGCGAAAATCTCTGTAGCCGTTGTTTCTGTAATACGCAGACAATAAATCTTTGTCACTAAAATATTTATCTTCATCGAAATTCGATCGCCAAAATAGATACCAAGCTTGTATTTTGGTCTCCTTAAGCTGCTTCCTCAGTTTCCTTTCGGAAAATGCCTCGTTACCTATAAAATGGATTTTTCGAGTTTTAACTTTACTTTTTTTATCAATTGTTATAAGCAGATTCTTTCGACCTTCAGTCTCACCTTCCTTTAACTCTGCAGTGACTTCAGCCATTAGATATCCATCCTCAGCATAGATTTCTTTAACATTGTTTTCTATAGACGTGAGGAGATACGGAGGAATCCTCATCCCCTTGAAGAGATTAAGTTCTTCTTCAATTTCTTTCTGTTTCTTTTTGTCGCCGATATAATCTATCTTCCCTAGTTCTGGATTTTCAACAACTTCTATAATGATATATATACCCTCTTCGGTCTCTTCATCAAGAGTGATTTGAATCTCTCCAAAGGCATTCGAGTCCCATAGTTTCTTCACAGCAGCAGCGAAATCACCAGGGAGAATCTCGCGGCCAATCACCAATCCAGACGTCTTCTGGATATAGACATCCAAATCGTATTTGCACCCCAATACTTCTACACCCAGAAGAGTAATTCTTTCAGTAGATTGCCCGGAAAGTATTGCAATCAAGAATAGGGAGGTAAACGTAATAAATAATCTTCTAATCACTTTTCAGCCTCTGATTTCTTCAGACTCACTTTTCCGAATCGTCTTTCTCGATTCTGATAATCCATAATGGCTTCGTAGAGTTCGGGTCTTCGAAAAGCCGGCCAGAAAACCGGAGTAAAGTAAATCTCTGAGTAAGCGATCTGCCATAGAAGGAAATTACTGATGCGATATTCACCACTGGTACGAATAACCATATCCGGATCCGGCATATCTGCTGTATAGAGGTATTTAGGAAATGAAATCTCGTTCAGTTCATCTATTGTAATTTTCCCTTTTTCAATGTCTATGCAGACAGATAGGAAAGCATCCAGAATCTCAGCTCTGGCGCCATAATTCAGAGCCAAAACAAGATTGAGACCGGTGTTATTCTTCAAGATATCTATCCCTTCCTGAAGCGCTTCCCGGGGTGCATCAGGGAGATCTTCCATATGACCAATGACATGCAGTCTTACATTATTTTCCATAAGGTCTTCAATTTCTCTGCGAATCGTCTCTACAAGTAGTTTCATTAAAGCTGATACTTCTGATTTCGGCCGGGCCCAGTTCTCCTTAGAAAACGTGTAGAGGGTCAAGTATTCTACTCCCAATTCCCCACACGCCTCAGTAATAACACGAACAGAGTTGATTCCTTCCCGGTGGCCAGCGATCCTCGGGAGGAACTTTGATTTTGCCCATCTGCCGTTACCATCCATAATAATGGCGATATGCCTGGGAATGTTCCCATTTGATTCTATTGCATTAAGTAATTCTTTTTCCTTCATAACAATATCTACTTAGCCAAGAAAGTTAAGAGTCGATTTCACGATAGTCAAGTTTCCCTTTAACAAAGTCCAGTCAACGCGATCATTCATATAATTCCGCAGTGTGATGATCGAAGCCGATGATTTTCTCAGGAATTAGAGTGATATCTCTAAACTCGACTCCGCAACTGTAACAGACAGCCATATCGCTAACGTGTCTGTAGATCAGCCAATCTATTAAAATGAGAAACGGAAGACTCAGACCGTATGTAAATGGGACCAACAGTGCTCCTACTAAAACGAAAGAACATCCTAACAGCTGATTAAAATCCTTTCTGCGATAGAACTGTTTCGTTTGACAAAAAGGACAGGCGTTAAAGATCTCATGAACATCTGGGATGTCTGCTGCCTCTTTGCCGCAGTGAGAACATCTCACTTCACAGTTTTCTGATATTTTCGATTTATAATACCGGCCGCATTCGCCACATTCCTTCCCAATTGAGAATGACATTTTACAAAGGCAATGCAGCCTGAACTAGATAGTATTTATAAAACAGATCCGCCATGACCACAGAAATGACAATCACATAAAGCAAACCTGTGGCTGACTGAGTGGATTTAATGGCGATAGTCTTCAGTGTAAGTATCCCAAGAATTAAAGGGAGAAGTGTCCCGAAGAAAAGCGCGAAAAGGAGGAAAAATCCATCGAATGTTTGCAGAAATTGAGTCATGGATACGGGTAAACCATTATATGGAACTTCCCCCATAAAAATATATCCCATATCCCAAATAAACCTTAAGGCGACTATTAGAATCAGAAATTTTACTGTGGATTTTAGCATGCTGATGGGTAGAGAAACCACATTGAGGTACCAATGACCTAAAATCATGGAGAAAAGTGCCCCGCAGAGAATAAAACCACCCAGAAGTGAGATCATGAATAGTTCAATATCTCCTGGAATTATCTCAGACAGAATTCGATAAAACGCAATAACACCGAAAATCGAGGGAATTGTAATCACCCATTTCTTGATACTCTCTTGATTCCAATAATATCCTGTAACTGCCAAAAGAGAGACAAGCCATACAACTTCACCTATGCGAACATTCGCAGGGACTGTAGCAGAAATTAAAAATACAAAAACCACACCGACACCACCAATAATGCAACTTAAACCGAGAGTCATACGATGAAATCCTCGATTTAATTGATTCATCTTGACCGTCCATATGAAAAGAGGATAGAGTGCACCAAACAGTGTAAATGTGAGAACCGAGATCGTAGTTAGAAGCATTTACAAAAGAGCAGATCAGCCGGGTAGTATTTCTTCAACCTTTTCAACAAGTTGCGTGAATACTCTTCCGGCAGGTGAGTCGGGATCCTTGATTACAAGTGGGGTACCTTCATCACACGATTCCATTAATTCGAGAGAGATGGGGATTTCACATAATAGAGGTACATGGAGCCTATTGCTCTCTTCATGTCCACCGCCTCGTTTGAAGAGATCCACTTCCAGAGTGAACTGTCCGTCATCCGAAGATTTCACTTCCTTTGTTTTGTCCATACCCGGGATGGAAATGGTGGCGTTGGAAATGGGTTGATTATCAGAGTCACGAACGACACCGCTCAGTACATACCCTGACATATTTTCCACGACCCCCAAAAGAGGAGTGTTGACCTTGCCGAACATATCGGCCCCTTTCCGCACGTCAGAAATTGCTAAATCCTGGGGTGTGGTAACGATAATGGCACCGGCTAAACGGAGACGCTGTGTAAGTGTGAGCTGAATGTCACCCGTCCCCGGTGGGAGGTCCATGATCAGGTAATCCAGTTCACCCCAAGTTACATCTGTAAAAAACTGTTCGGTCATTCTCGACACCATGGGCCCTCGCCAGATTATCGGTGTATCGTTTCCGGTCAGAAAACCGAAAGACATGAGCTTGAGTCCGTGCTTTTCCAGAGGAACTAACTTTCTCTCTTGAGTCATCATAGGGCGCTCGTTGACGCCCATTATAACGGGGAGACTGGGCCCGTAAATATCGAGGTCGAGCAAACCGACCTTGTGACCTTTCTGAGCCAAACCCACCGCAAGATTGACTGCCACAGTTGATTTACCTACGCCTCCCTTGCCACTGGCAACGGCGATGGTGTGCTTGACATCCGATAGGGAAATCGCAGGAACAGGGGCTTCTGCCGGCTTCTGCTGCGGAGACGCTTGACTGCCGCCGGATAAGGTCACTTCCACTGTTGAAAATCCGCCACTTTTAGTCAATACTGCTTCCACTTGCGACTTGATCTCACCGCGCGTTTCCTCACTCGGAGAGGTTACGTTGAGGTCAACTTCAACCTTATCCTTATCTAAACTAATATCTTTAACAACGCCAAAAGAGACAATATCTCTGCTGAAGCCGGGATATTTTACCTCTTTCAGTAAATCTCTAATCTCATCTATTGTCATGATAATTTAACCACCTGAATATAAAGAGCGGCTGCTCATCAGAACAACCGCTAGATTATAAAGAATGTCGCCTGTCTCTTATCGGGACTGCCCAAAGTGGGCATAATTCTTATCTGTATAAGAATCCCACTCTTCAGGAACTTCACTTTCCTCGAAGATCGCTTCGACTGGGCATTCAGGTTCACACGCGCCGCAATCAATACACTCTTCAGGATCTATGAAAAGCTGCTTCCCTTCCAAGTTATCTTCATCGTATCCTTTTTCCTCCCAATCATCTTTTGTGGGATGAATACAATCTACGGGACAGACATCAACACATGCAGTATCACAAACTCCAACGCAAGGCTCACAGATGATATAGGTCATCTCTTCCTCCTATTGATTTATTAATCCAAACAGAGAGTAAAACTCTCCAATAAATTCAAAGGAATTTAATCCTCCGCTCAGCAAATGCGAAAACATTTTCATAAAAAAGAGATAACAACTTATTAATCATTTTCAATTTGATATGAATCACTTCGGATTCAAATTTCACTTAATGCAGAATAAAAGAAAAAGCAGGAATAGAGTTAATAAACCCATCATGCTTCTATGGATGGGACATATAATTTCCCACGCCGGAGATGCAATCTATCAGATTTCTCTACCGTGGCTAATATTGGAACTGACCGGTTCCAAGACCTTAACATCACTGGTCGCCGTAAGTGTCTATCTGCCGGCGATACTGTTCAGCCTAATGGCCGGTGTCATTGGCGACCGATTCGACCGGAGAGGCGTCATGATATTTTCTGACGGCGCCAGAATGCTGTTTGTGGGCTTGCTGGTGGTTTATCTACTGAATGGCGGAACAGAGCCCCTCATCATCGGCATCATCGCATTTACAGTCTCAACATTCGGTACCCTCTTCTACCCCGCCCGGGATGCTTTAATACCGAGTCTTGTCAAGCCTGAACAGCTCACTTCAACCAACGCCTTCATTTCCACTTCAGGCCAGCTCGCTCATCTTTCCGGACCCGTGCTGGCAGGAGCGCTGTTCGCCTGGGTGGGTCTTAATCACCTTTTCACCATCGACGCGGTCAGTTTCTCTGTGAGCATGATCTGCATCGCACTCATTTCGAAGAAGTACATTACGATCCGGCAGGAAAAGGAACCTACCACTCACATTCATCAGCTTAAGGAAGGTCTACAGTTTGTCAGAAAAAAGGGTGCGCTGGCAGGGTTGCTTATACTCACCGCAATGAACAACCTTTTCATCATGGGACCCGCCATGATTGGAACACCCATATTCGTCAGGGAAGTACTGAAGCTTGATTTCGGAGCTTACGCTATTATAGAAGCATATATGGCCGGAGGAATGCTTGTTGGCTCGCTCTTTATCTGGCGTTTTGGAAAAGAGATAAGCCGAAGCCGACTGCTTTTTTGGGGAATGGTCTTGGACGGACTTACATACAGTCTGCTCTATTACATCGGTAATTACGAAGCGACCAAAATACTCCTTTTTATCCACGGTATCGGGATTCCATTGATCACCGTCTCCCGGACGACCATTATCCAAAACGTTGTACCTGATCGCCTGAGAAGCCGAGTATTTTCAATGGTAAACATGTCAGTCATCGGCTTTACGGCCCTCTCTTCCGGACTCGTAGGACCGCTGGCGGAAGTTGTCCCCATCAGCACAATCTTCCTGGTGATTGGACTGGGAGCAGCACTGTGCGGAGTGATTGGAATGAGCAGCCGGGGGATGATGAAAATGGAAGAGCTGGCTAGATAACTAATTAAGGAAACCGCCGATTAGAAGGTGGTGGAAATTCAATCTCTGCTAAAATAATGGACATGATTCAGTCACTTTTCTTATATTCCGCCAGATCACTTCAGGAGGATCCCTTTGTATCACTACATTAAATATTATATCACTCCCGCAGTAACACTTTCCATATTAGCCGGCATACTGTTGGGCGGTCATTGGATGTGGCTGGGATTTGGCGTTTTATGTGTGGTGGTGATAGGCGGTGATGCCCTCCTCGGCGAGGATTCATCTACACCGAAATATACATATCCCCAACTGATAGAACTTCCGCTGCATCTGGCGCTGCCCACAATAACCATTTTATTACTGAGCACTGCGTGGGCATCGGGTACCGGTACGCAAGATTTTCTGGGGATTGGGAATTTTTTGGGAAGCTTGATTTCATATAATTTTATCGCTGCCAGAAATGGAAGCATCTGGTCAGACTACCTGGGCGCAGTTATCAGTGTCGGGTTCATCGTTGCCGGTTACGGAACCAATGTGGGCCATGAGTTGACTCACAGGATAAAAGACAGAATGGCCATGCTGGAAGGGAGATGGCTGCTCTCCGCCAGCTGTAATGCGGATTTTGCCATCGAGCACGTCTACGGGCACCATGTCACTGTCGGCACTGACGATGATCCTGCTACAGCACTAAAAGGGGAAAATGTCTATAAATTTTTCGTTAAATCCACTGTTCTGGGTCACATCAGTGCGTGGCGGCATGAATTAAATCGTTTAAGCAAAAAGGGAGATAGTGCCTTCCTTTTCCGAAACAGGATGCTGACCGGGTATTTTATGTCGTTGTTGTGGTGTGGTCTGTTTTATTTCGCCGGAGGACTGTTCGGTCTGCTGTTATTCTTGGGTCAGGCGTTATTTGCCAAATTTATACTGGAAATCGTGAATTATATGGAGCATTACGGTCTAAAAAGACTGCCGGCTGTACCAATTGGATTTGAACA
>Ga0207984_1000927_pt1 | contig 15928 bp, 17 predicted proteins | sample ETNtaG_30_FD_185760 | JGI IMG/M metagenome (GOLD analysis project Ga0207984, IMG submission 185760) | Marine microbial and viral communities from oxygen minimum zone, Eastern Pacific Ocean - ETNP201306PF43B (SPAdes) (version 2) | ecosystem: Environmental > Aquatic > Marine > Oceanic ...
ATTGTCTTGAGAGAAATCGGGTTAGAGAAAAGATCATGGAGGAAAATAACCCCTACGATGTTATCCGGTGAACCGTCACAGACCGGAAGTTTGGAGAAACCAGTATCTGCTAGAACCGTTTCAGCATCCTCGAATGTGGAATCAATAGTTATGGAAACAATATCGGAAAGGGGAGTCATAGCTTCCTTGACAGGTTGACTGCCAAACTCAAAGATGTTTGTGATCATCTCTTTTTCATCGGATTCAAGTTCTTCACCTATCTCTTTTTCCTGAAAAAGTATCTTCAAATCTTCGCGGGTAAACATAGAAGACTTAGCAGATGTATTGGGAGTCAGTAGACGAGAATAAATCGTGACAAGTTTCACAAAAGGAGCCAAAATGAACTCAAAGATCCTCATGAGAGGTGTGACTCCCAAAGCGAACAGATTTGCATGATCTCTAAAAATTACTTTTGGAATGATTTCACCGAAGATAAGAATCACTGAAGCGATTATGAAGATTGTGATTGTTTTATCGGCGCCAGCGTCCATGATAGCTATTGTGGCGAAAGATGAAGTAAGAACGTTGGCAACGTTCGTTCCGATTAAGAGTGTGGTAAGATAGCGTTCTGGTTCAGCGAGAAGTCCGAGAGTACGTCCTGCAGAGCGGTGACCCTGCTTCTGCCACACTTCCATCTGGAGTGGGTTAGCCTGGATAAAGGCGATCTCCGTTCCGCTGAAGAATGCTGAGAAGATAAGTCCAGTTAGAGCTACAATTGGTTCAATCATCATCTGCTTATCATAAATATAGTTTATAGTAGCATATCAAAACAACATACTAAAGATATTTATTGGGCCAATCTATTTTCCTCCTTAGTCTGTCTTCCGTAACTTTAGAGACTTTTATGACTGATAAGCTGGACAGAGAGCAACTCTTCACCGAACAGCAGAACATCCGTTCCCTCGATCTGGACTCTCGATCGATAGCTGAGATTCTCACCATCATTAATGATGAAGATGCAGGAGTGGCCGAGGCTGTTCGTAAAGTCCTACCAGCTGTTGAGCAGGCAGTGGAGCTGGCCGTGGAAGCCATCAGGGGAGGACACCGGGTTTTCTACGTGGGCGCCGGCACAAGTGGACGCCTGGGAGTTCTGGATGCATCAGAATGTCCGCCTACATTTTCAGCGCCGCCGGAATGGTTTACAGGGGTTATCGCCGGTGGAAGGGAAGCACTCACTAAGTCTATTGAAGGCGCTGAAGACCAGCCGGAAGAGGCTGTACGAGACCTTGATGATGCAGGACTCTCTGCAGGTGATCTTGTAGTGGGAATCGCCAGCAGCAGCACAACTCCGTATGTATTGAAGGCTCTGGAGTACGGTCACGAATCCGGCTGCGGGACGGTTTTCCTCATCTGCAATCCAGCACCGCTTGTTGAAGTTGATGTGGATGTGCTGATTCCTATTGACGTTGGGCGAGAAGTCATCACTGGGTCGACCCGGATGAAATCAGGAACTGCCACCAAAATGGTACTCAACATGATTTCTACAGCAGCCATGGTGAGATTGGGGAAAGTGTACGGTAATCTGATGGTGGATCTAAGGGCTGTGAATGATAAACTGGTGGATCGAGGTACGAGGATAATCTCCAAGTTGACTTCACTCACTTACAACGAATCTCAGAAACTTCTTAAAGAAGCAGATATGGAAGTGAAGACGGCAGTCGTTATGCATGTTCAAAGTTGTGACTACGATAAAGCTAAAGTTCTCTTGTCTGAACAGGGAGGATTTCTAAGACCATTTCTGGGAAATGAGTCCGACTAAGCTGAAGGATAAGGAAACTCTCCGGATGGTAGGCCTCATGACGGGGACCTCCATGGATGGGCTCGATATCTGTTTGGCAGATGTAACCTTTTCCGACAATTCTGTGCAATGCAAGATGATTGACTCGACCATGATTCCCATTACTAAGCAGTTACAGCAGGATATCCGACAAGCTCTTTCCAGTTCTACAGAAATTGTAACCCGAGTTCATTACGATCTCGGCAGGTTTTTTGCCGCCAGAACAGAACGCTTTTTAGCAGAAGCTGGGATTGGTGATATTGATGCCGTCGCAATGCACGGTCAGACGATACACCATGTCAGCGGTGAAGCGACTCTCCAGATCGGAGAGCCGTCCTTTTTGGCAGAAGTGCTGGGAGTTCCGGTCGTGTCGGACTTCCGAGCTCGAGATATTGCTGCCGGCGGCACAGGAGCACCTCTTATTCCGGCGGTGGACAAGTGGCTTCTTCAACGGGAGACGGAAGCAGTTGTCTGCCTGAATCTCGGAGGCATTGCCAATGTGACTTTTCTTCCGGCCAAAAATTCTGATGCAGATGTAATGGGTTTCGATACCGGTCCAGCCATGTCACTGTTGGACGAAGCAGCAAGTCAACTGCTGAATGAGACATTCGATTCCGATGGTAAGAAAGCACTTTCCGGCGAACCGAATGAGGAATCTGTTGCTCACTGGATAACAGATGGTTTTATTCAAGCAGAACCGCCAAAATCTACAGGTCGAGACTATTTCGGTGCCCATTGGCTCAAGAAAAATCTTCCTGATTTAAACCAATGGGAAATTGCAAATCTACTGGCATCATTATCTCTTTTTACAGCCCGTTCGGTGGCGGTAAATTGTCGCCAATTCCTTCCGATGCAAAATGTGAAAGAGATCATTGTAAGTGGTGGTGGTGTCCACAATCGAGCGGTAATGCAAAACTTGGAAAAAGAGTTTGCAACCATTTCTGTGGTAGGTTCTGATTCGTATGGAATTGATCCTGATATGAAGGAAGCGGTCGGTTTTGCCATTCTGGGAGCGGCATATCTAAAAGAGATTCCAGGTAATATACCATCAGTCACAGGAGCTTCTCGATCGGTTATACTTGGGAAAATGACAATATGAAAAGGAGTAACGTTGAAAGTTAATCCATATGTTTTTCGTGAATACGACATTCGCGGTGTTGTAGCAGACGACTTCTCACCGGAGTTTGCACAAGCATTAGGGCGAGGTTTTGGCACTTTTGTTAAGCGAGGTGGCGGTCGGGAAATTAGTCTAAGCGGTGATATTCGACTAACCACACCCGTGCTGAAAGAGAACTTCAAAGCGGGGGTTCTGGAAACGGGAGTGGACGTTATTGATATCGATATTCTCCCGACTCCGGTAAATTATTACAGCATGTTCAAGCTAGGCGTTTCGGGAGCTGCTCAGATTACCGGCAGTCACAATCCTCCTGATATGAACGGATTTAAGCTTTCGTTCCAGAAAGGTGCAGTCTATGGGGAGATGATCCAAGAAATCCGCAGGCTTATCGAGAACGATGATTTCGAGTCAGGTGAAGGGACAGAAGTAGGGTATAATCTTCTGCCGGAATACCTGTCTATGGTGCTTGGGAAGATCAATTTCAACCGTCCCATGAAAATAGCCATGGACTGCGGAAATGCTGCAGCTTGTCTGGCTGCTCCAGAGATATTCCGCAAGTTAGGTGCTGATTTAACAGAGATATTTTGTGATGTGGATGGTAGATTTCCGAATCATCATCCTGATCCCACAGTTCCGGCAAATCTGACTGAGCTCATCCAGACTGTCCGTGACGGCGATTTCGATTGCGGCATTGCGTATGACGGCGATGCTGACAGAGTAGGTGTGATTGATGAAAATGGTCAAGTTATCTGGGCAGATATACTCATGGCGCTTCTACTTCCTGAAATTGTAGAGCCGGGTGACGAAGTTCTTTTCGATGTGAAATGCTCTCAAGCGCTTGAAGAGGAGATAGTCCGCTTGGGAGGCAATCCAGTGATCTGGAAGACCGGTCACTCCCTCATCAAGCAGAGAATGAAAGAGCTGGATTGCAAGTTTGGCGGGGAAATGAGCGGGCATCTCTTCTTTGCAGATGACTATTTTGGTTACGATGATGCCATCTATGTCTCTGCTCGAATTGTGCAGATGCTTTCCCGTCAGGATAAGGCACTTTCCAAACTTGTCGCCAATCTCCCGCAATACGTTTCCACTCCGGAAATGCGCTTGGACTGTCCGGATGATGAAGCCAAGTTCCGATTGGCTGAAGCTGCAGTAGAATACTTTTCAGCTAACTACGACTGTCTGGATGTAGATGGCGTACGAATCCGTTTTGATGACGGCTGGGGACTGGTGAGAGCATCCAACACTCAGCCGGTAATTGTGGTTCGCTTCGAAGCAAAAACAGAAGAACGGATGAGTGAGATAAAGACAACAGTTCTCTCAAAAATGAAGGAACTTGGCGAGTTCGCCATGCCGGAAGATGACTGACGAATTTCAAAGAAAAGTAGATAATTATCGTCAACAAATAGATCGAGAGATGATCGCTCTTGTGAAAAAAAGCGAACCGAGATATCTCTATGAGCCTGTTTCATATGTATTCGAAGGAAAAGGGAAACGGCTGAGACCCATCCTTGTTTTGCTTACTGCGGAAATGTTTTCAGCGACTGTGAACAGCGCACTTCCTGCAGCTTTGGCTGTGGAAGCGCTCCACAATTTTTCATTGGTTCACGATGATATCATGGATCAAGATGATCTGCGGCACGGGAAACCCACTGTTTTTCGGAAATGGGGTGAGTCGGAAGCCATTCTGGCCGGTGATGCAATATTCACCATTGCTTATACACAAATAATGCAGTTAGAACAGTGCGCCTTGACAGCATTGAAGATTTTTAATGCAGCTAATCTGAAACTTTGTGAAGGGCAGGCGCTGGATAAGGATTATGAAGCACGAAGCGACGTGCATATCAACGATTACCTTGAGATGGTGGCTCTTAAAACAGGAACATTATTATCACTCTGCTGTCAGCTTGGTGGACTCATTGGCGGCGCATCTGAAAACGATCTAAACTCTTTATCGAAATTCGGTCATCTGCTGGGACAATCATTCCAAATTCAAGACGATGTGCTCGAGATATTCTCTGATACCAAAACTATGGGGAAGAGTTTGGGGAGTGATGTATTGACAGAAAAAGTGACTTATCTGAGTTGTGCAGCGAGAGAACATGATCCTTCAGCGTGGAATAAACTGATATCTTCTGTTGAAGGGAAAAAGATGGAAAGTGAAATCCTACCTGCTCTTCGTGAATACTTAGTAAACTCCGGTATTAAGGCTAAAGCGGAACAGGAAGTTGAGGAACTGTTAAAAAATGCGATAGTAGAATTAGAATCGATTCAAGCAGAGGATAAGAGCAATCTCAATCAATTCGCCGAAATGATCTTACAACGAAGGAAATAGTCATGTCCGATGAAAAGTTCAAACTATTAGATCCAGACAATATGTTTGGACATATTTATGGTTTTGCAGACCAGTTGGAATCCGCTATGGAGATCGGCAAAACTGTAAAGCTTAAGCACGATTATTCTTCTGCAAAGAATATTCTTTTTGCCGGCATGGGCGGATCGGCTATTGCCGGAGATGTAGCGTCTGCCGTAATATCTGAGAACTGCAATATTCCATCAGTAGTCAATAGAAATTATTCTCTTCCTCAATGGGTAAATGAGTCCACATTGGTGATTTGTTTGAGCTATTCCGGTAATACTGAAGAGACGCTAAGCTGCATGGAAGAAGCATTTAGTAAAGGTGCCATGACGTTGGGAATTACTACAGGTGGGGAGCTTGTATCAAAATTGGAAGAGCAAGGGAGAGATGTGGTAAAGATTCCTGAAGGATTTCCTCCCCGGGCTGCGTTGGGTTATCTGTTTATTCCAATTTTGTATGTTCTCAAGGAAAGTGGGGTACTTGATAACTTAGATGAGACAGCTCTATCATCTTCTATTAATCAGCTCAGATTAGACCGGGATTTACTTTCAGTCGAGGGAGAAGAAAATCGTGCGAAAGAGGTAGCTCAGACCATTTACTCAACCGTTCCAATAATTTATGGTGAAGCACAAAGTACAGCTGTGGCTGCTCTGCGGTGGCGCGGGCAGTTGGAGGAAAATGCAAAAATGGTTGCCTTTCACCATGTTCTACCGGAAATGAATCACAATGAAATCGTCGGTTATGAGAACAATCCTGAACTGCTAAGTAACCTTGGAATAATTTGGCTAACAGATAAATCAGATCACGAAAGAAATCGAAGAAGGCGGGAGTTGACAAAATCTATTATTGGCGAAAAAGTTTTGTATCAGTTTGATATTACTGGAAAGGGTAATAGCTATCTTGAAAGGTTGATTTATCTCATACATTTTGGAGATTGGGTTAGCTACTGGTGCGCCATTTTACACGAAACAGATCCAACTCCGGTTGAATCTATAACCCAACTGAAAAAGTTGCTTTCTGAGTGATGGAACTCACTGATTTCATGTTTAGGGGTTGCAATATGTTAGTTATGAACATAAATTTGTATAGGTAACCTCCCTGAAATTATGATACCCGTCGAAGTCACAAAAATATCGTTTTATCCACCTGGTAAAGGATATGCAGTTATTCTGCAGGAGATTGGTGGGGAGAATCGGAGATTACCTGTAATAGTAGGTTCATTCGAAGCGCAATCAATTGCACTGGCTTTGGAAAATGTTGAAACTCCGCGCCCAATGACTCACGATTTAGTCTGTAGTATTCTAAATAATACAGAAGTAGGATTATCTGCAATATCAATAACAGATCTTTCTGACGGTACTTTTTTCGCTGAACTGAAAATTAACTCTAGTAAATCAGGTGAGAAAATTGTTGATTCAAGACCGAGCGATGCCATCGCTGTTGCACTACGTCTCGATGCACCAATATTTGTGGCTGATAGCGTAATGAATAGTGCAGGACTTGATGAGGAGACAGAAGAAGAACGAGAATATGAGAAGCGTTCTCACTCTAAGGGTGTTTCACATAAGCTACTCCAGGAAAAACTTCAGAAAGCAATTGATGAAGAAGAATATGAACAGGCGGCACTTCTTCGCGATAAAATAATGGAGATGGAGAAAAATATTTAATTAATCGTTTAAAGCTAAAGCTTTTAAAGCAATTCGAGCCGCTTCCTGTTCAGCGGTTTTTTTGTTATCTGCAATTCCAGGAGAAAAACGTTCTTTACCAATAGTTACAGCTACCTGAAACGTCTTTCTATGTTCAGGTCCTCTAGTAGATTCTACCACGAACCTTGGAGGTTTTAGTTGATGAGAATGGCATTCCTCTATCAGGCGGCCTTTGTAGTTAACAGATTCCCACGCCTCAATTCTATGACACCAAAGTGTATTCTCAATAATTTTTTTGCATGGAACAATCCCACCGTCCAAGTACACAGCACCAATAATAGATTCATAGATGTTTGCTAATTGATTGATAGAAACTTTCTTTTGAGAAAGATCCACTGAACCCCTGACCGTAAGATAGTCTAATAAATTCATCCTTTCACCTGTTTTAGCTAAGAAACTCTTTTGAACTAATGCAGATCTTTTTTGTGTGAGAAGACCTTCTTCGCCATAGGGAAATTCTCTAATCAAATTCTCTGATATTACATGATCAATTATAGCGTCTCCTAAAAACTCAAGACGTTCATAATTTTCTCTCGGTTCTTTACTTACTGACTTATGTGTAACAGCTTGTTCAATATATTCTTGTTTCCTGAAATAATATTTCAGTTTGTGCTGTAATGAAGCTAAATCAGAGTTATTGTTAGAGAAGCGAGATCGGAGATTTCGAAAAAATTGCAACGGATCAGTTTGGCCATTCCCTGAAAAGCAGAACAGCATTGTGTCCCCCAAATCCGAAGGTATTAGAAAGGGCGACACTTACAGACTTTTCAACCGCACTGTTAGGAGTATAATTTAGGTCGCATTCCGGATCAGGAGTTTCATAATTAATGGTTGGAGGAATCACATTTTCTTTAATTGCCATAACCGCGGCGATAGCTTCAATTCCTCCTGCAGCTCCCAGAAGATGCCCTGTCATGGATTTGGTAGAACTAACATTCAGTTTATAGGCATGCTCACCGAAAAGGGTCTTAATGGCTTGGCTTTCGTTCTTGTCATTGAAAGGTGTAGAGGTTCCGTGAGCGTTAATGTAATCGACGTCTTCCGGCTCAACTGCACCGTCGTTAACAGCTCGCTTCATTGCTCTCATAGCGCCTTCTCCGCCAGGTGCTGGTGCTGTGATGTGATAAGCGTCAGCAGTCGCGCCATAGCCGATGAGCTCAGCGTGGATTTTAGCTCCTCTCTGTTGAGCATGCTCGAGTTCCTCCAGTATAACTAGGCCTGCTCCTTCTCCCATTACAAACCCGTCACGGTTAGCTTCAAAAGGACGAGAGGCTTTCTCCGGCTCATCATTTCGTCTGGAAAGTGCTTTCATGTTTGCAAATCCAGCGTAGGCAATGGGTGTGATACACGCTTCCGTACCGCCGGCGATGATAATATCGGCATCGCCGTACTGGATGTGCCTCAGCGCATCACCGATGGCTGTGGTACCTGTGGCGCAGGCCGAAACAACTGCATAGTTGGGACCTTTAAGACCCCACTTCATGGATATGTGTCCTGCGGCAATATCGAGAATGTACATTGGGATAAACAGAGGAGATACTCCTCTGGAACCACGTCTGAGAAGTCGTTTGTTCTGTTCTTCCATCGTGAGCAGTCCGCCCACACCTGAACCTACAACTACACCAAATCTGTCCATGTCAGGAATGCCATCTTCAAGACCTGCATGGCGAATGGCCTCATCCGCAGCAATGAGAGCATAGATGGAGAAGTTATCGAGTCTTTTGATTTCTTTTTTATCGAGGAAATCTTCTGGATTGAAATCAGTGGGAACTTCACCTCCAATTTTTACGGGACAATCTGTAGTGTCGAATTTCGTTACGGGTACAATACCGCTTTGACCACTCGTTAGATTATTCCAGTATGTATCAAGGCCAACACCGACAGGGGAAATGACTCCCATGCCGGTGATGACAACGCGTCGACTCACGGATTATCAGGCGTGTGTATCGATATATTCTACTGCAGCACCGACAGAAGTAAGTTTTTCAGCTTCTTCGTCTGGTATCTCGAGTCCGAATTCTTCTTCTAATTGCATGATCAACTCGACTGTATCGAGTGAATCGGCTCCGAGGTCGTCAATAAATGATGCTTCTGAGGTGATTTTATCTTCTTCTACACCAAGCTTATCCATTATGACGTCTTTTACTTTGTCGAAATTGGACATGTTATTCCTCCTTGTTTAAGTATGTAATCCACCGTTTACTGAAATCACTTGACCGGTGATATAGCCGGCTTCATCAGATGCCAGGAAGAGAGCTACATGAGCTACATCTTCCGATTTTCCAATTGTTCCCATTGGGATTTGGTTTAACAAATCACTCCTCACAGATTCTGATAGTCCTTCAGTCATTTCAGTCTCAATGTAACCGGGGGCAATTGCGTTTACGCTTATGTTCCGGCTGGCTAACTCTTTGGCTGCTGATTTGGTAAGCCCTATAATACCTGCTTTTGATGCAGCGTAATTTGCTTGACCTGCATTACCGGTTAATCCTACTACGGAAGTGATGTTAATAATTCTCCCTTTACGAGCCTTCATCATGACGGGAGTTACTGCTTTAATACCATTAAAGCAACCTTTCAGATTTACATCTTGAACTAAATCCCAATCATCTTCCGACATTCGTAATATAAGTTTATCTTTAGTAATCCCGGCATTGTTAACAAGAACATCGATGCTTCCTAATTCATTTGTTGCCTTCTTAACGCTATTCTGAAAATCTTTCATGTTCGAAACATCAAGTTGTTGAACAATAGCTGTCCCGCCGTTTTCTTTAATATTATGCGCCACAATTTCGAGATCGGCAACTGTCCGGCTGGCACAGACAACTGTTGCACCATTTGTTGCAAAAACTTCTGCAATGGCACGACCGATACCTTTTGATGCACCGGTAACAAAGACTACTTTTCCATTTAAATCAGGCATGGGCATATTCCTTGATATCTGTGATTTTAGAGACACCTCGAGTGGCGATAGATTTGTCAATTCTTTTAACTAGACCTTGGAGAGTGCGTCCCTGACCTACTTCCACCATTTCACTTATACCTGCATCCCGGATTGCCTCCACCGTATCGGTCCAAAGTACCGGGCTGTCTAGTTGTGCAAGAAGGTTTTGTCGGATTTCATCCGGATCTTCCGTCGGCTTTGCTGTTACATTCATTACCACAGGAAAGTCAAGCTTGTTCAAAGTTTGTAATTGTAAAGTGCCGGCTAGTTTCTCTTTTGCAGGCTCCATGAGAGTGGAATGAAATGCACCGCTTACGTTCAGCTCTATAGCTTTTCGAGCTCCGGCATTTTTTGCCAGTTTCATGGCTTGACTAACTCCATTAACATCCCCGGAAATTACGATTTGATTATGAGAATTAAAATTGGCTGGCTGAACTATTCCAGATGAGGATGCATCCTGGCAGATTTGCTTGATTGTATCCTCATCCAATCCGATAATAGCTGCCATCGTTCCGGGCTGAGTAGTACCTGCTTCCTTCATTCCTCTGCTTCGGACTTTAACCAATCGCAAGCCCTCTGCAAATGAAAAACAACCTGCTGCTGCTAAAGCTGAATATTCCCCAAGACTATGTCCCGCCGCCATAGATGGAGATATATCATTCTCCACGAGCAGTTCAGCCAAGATCACGCTGACAACGTAAAGTGCAGGTTGAGTGTATTCAGTTTGTTTTAATTTCTCTTCGGGACCATTAAAAATCAAGGAAGAGAGAGTCATTTCCATAATTTCATCTGCTTCTTCAAAACGCATCTTGCCGATTTGGGTATCATAGAAAAGATCAAGTCCCATCCCAACTTGTTGGGATCCTTGACCGGGGAAGATGAATGCTAATTTGTTCATTTAGAGTGTCCCCATCGAATCAAAGTGCTGCCCCAAGTAAATCCAGCGCCAAACGCTGCTAATAAGATGTAATCACCAGTTTGAATGCGTCCTTCCTCAACTGCTTCAGCAAGACCAATAGGAATGGTAGCACCGGTTGTATTAGCGTATTTATCAATGTTGATCAAGACTTGATCCGGAGATAAACCAAGGCGATCTACGCTTGCATCAATGATACGCTTATTCGCCTGATGAGGGATGAAAAGTTTTATGTCCTTTCCGGAAAGATCGTGCTTCTTCAGAATATCTAAAGAAATATCTGCCATCCCCTTTACAGCAACTTTGAAAACTTTTTTACCATCTTGTTTAATGTAGTGCATGCGTTGTTTAACAGTTTCAACTGTAGCTGGATTCAAGCTACCTCCACCGGGCATACAAAGATGTTTTCCGCCGCTACCGTCCGTGAAAAGGAGGGAGTCAATAATTCCGTCTCCATCCGAGGACGGTTCCAGTAGAACACCGCCCGCCCCATCTCCGAACAAAATACATGTAGTCCTGTCTTTATAATCGAGGATAGAAGTCATAGTGTCAGCGCCCAGGACAAGTACTTTTTTGTATCTTCCTGTTTCGATATAATTAACACCATTTTCAAGTGCAAATAAGAAACCTGAGCATGCTCCGGATAGATCATACCCCCAAGCATTGGAAGCGCCTATAGCATCCTGAACCAGAGCTGCAGTAGAAGGGAATAGCATATCAGGTGTGACAGTTCCGATGATAATAACATCTATATCATCTGCAGTAATGGCTCGCTTCAGCAAGATTTCCTTAGCGACTCTAGTACACATATCAGCAGTAGCTTGACCATCCTCAACTACTCGCCGCTCTGAAATACCGGTACGAGAGACGATCCATTCATGATTTGTTTCTACCACCTTTTCAAGATCGTGATTTGTCATCACCTTTTCAGGAAGATACTTTGAGGTTGCAGTAATTGTCGCTCTAATTGGGTTGGGCATTAATTTTTCTCGATTTGAGCTACGGATAGCGAAATTCCTGTACGAATAGATTCTACCAAATTTTCTTTGACACTTTGTGCTGTAGATAAAATGGCGTTTTTGATGGCTCTTGCCGGAGATGCTCCGTGGCAAATCATGCAGATACCTTTAACGCCAAGCAGGAAGCAACCACCGGATTCTTCATATTCGTATTCACGAATTATGTCTGTAAATATATCGTTTAGTGCTGATTTATCCATGTTTTTCTCTTCAGAGGTGAGTTGACTGGTAACTTCTCCACGGACGTGATGAATCCAACCTTCAGCGAATTTTAGCAGATTGTTTCCAACAAAACCGTCGCAGACAACAACATCTATTTTACCCTTAAAGAGATCTCTTGCTTCAACATTCCCTTTAAAATTTGACAAAACTTTAGAGAGGAGAGAATGTGCTTTTACATATTCTTCCCGTCCTTTATTGGCTTCTTCGCCGATATTCAGTAAACCTACTTTGGGCTCTTCTACACAATGCATGTGATTCATATATTCTGAAGCCATGATAGCAAATTGCAAAAGATGATGAGCCTTTACTTCAGTGTTTGCTCCTACATCGCACATGACTAACCCACTTGCGGGAAGATAGACGCTAATAGCTGGCCTTCTTACCCCTTTGATTCGACCAAGCAGAAGGAGTGCTGAAGATAGAATAGCTCCTGTGCTGCCTGCGCTAACAAAAGCATCTACTTTACCTTCCTTTAACAGCTTGATACCCTGAACAAGAGATGAATCCGGAAATTGTTTTACTACTTGTGAAGGTCGAACAGTGGAATCGACTACTTGGGAAGCAGAGTGTATTTTGATAAGATTTTTATTCCACCCTAATTTTTCCAGTTCTTTCTGGATTTTTTGGTTTTTTCCGGTGAGAATAATCCGCAGCTTGTCTTTACTTTCTGCAACTGCCTGAACTGCTCCCTGCACGATTACAGGTGGAGCATGATCTCCGCCCATTGCGTCAACAGCTATTATCATTCTAGTAGTTATTAATCAGATGAAGAGATAACCGGCCGACCCCTATAGTAGCCACAGTTGGGACAGGCACGATGAGGTAATTTTGCCTGGTGACATTGAGGGCAGCTGGACAATTGAGGTGCTTTTGCTTTCCAATGAGTCCGACGTTTACGTCCTCTTGTTTTTGTCTGTCTTCGTTTTGGTAATGCCATTTTAGTTCTCCGTTGTTGATAATTTCATTTTTGAAACTGGTTTCCAACGTTCATCAATTAATTTTTCTGAACAAGCACATTCTTTATTATTTAGGTTAACTCCGCACTGAGGACAAATACCTTTACAATTTTTCTTACACAGGTTTTTTATATGGTGTTCAATTTCAATTGCATCTCTAATAAATGGACCCAAATCAACCTCATGTTGGCCTGGATTTAATACGATAAGATCTGCGTCATCACTTTCCGAAAGGGGAGAGTCGTGGGAGATAACCACAATTTCAAATTTAGCATTGATGTCTTCTTCATATTCGACTAAACAGCGATCACACGATTTGTGAACTGGAACAGATAGATTTCCAATAACTTTAAAGTCGTCTCTAAAAGGACTAATTGAGAGACGAATTGGAATCGTATCTTGCAGAATATCGTCTTCGACACCGATATCGTTGGCGTGAGCATTTACGACTCCAGAAGTTCCCATAGCAATCAATTCTGTAGTTTTGAGTTTCATAACGGTGCTGAAATTAATTGTTTCACTCCGTACCAACAAGCAATCACTACGACTTTCAGAATGTGCAAAAAAGGGGGCGAAATCACCCCCTTTGTACAATCTATTAGATTATTCTTTAGTCCTGTGAACTATTGTCTTCTTCAGAATCAGAAGAAATGTCTGCACTCTCCGAAGATTCTTCATCATCAGAATCATCTCCTTTTTCATCATCATCGTTATTGACTTCAGCAGACCACTCCTCAGCTTCTTCTTCAGCCTCCAATTCTTCTTCATCTGCACGCTCAAGCAGATTGTCATCGTCAGAGCGCTTTTTGAAAATTATCAAGGCGATTGTCTGGCCAGCTACTTTAATGCATAATGCGTAAGAAAGTATAGCCAAAAAGATTACAAAGAGAGAAATAGCGATGAATGCTCCGCCAATATATTCCATTGTACCTTCGGGCTCATATAAGAAGAAATCAGGAGCTTCCCAAGCCAATAGGCTGGCAGGTCCGGCCATGAATGTATCACCTACTACCCAGCCAATCATACGAGCTAACTTGTCGCCCATTAGCCAATCCTTGCCAAAAATACAATTTACAAGATTATATCCTTCAGTCATAAAGAAGTAAAAGACGACTGTACCGATAGCTACCAAGCTGTAAATCAAGGGGAGATATAGCAGTACTCTCCAAATCTGAGACCAAGTAATTGAATAGATTTGGAATACAGCTCCCATGGTATCTTCCTCCATGGCTCCAACAATAGCGTGAGTGAAGAATGTGGAAATCATGAGAACTACCATTGTATAAACAACGAATACAGATCCTGCGAACCAGAGAAGATATGGGATTCCAAAGAACAGTTCACCCAGATAAGGAATCTTTCCGATTAGAGCAAAGATGATTGCCATGATGACAAAAAAGGCGGCGATAATAATTATGGATAGATGTGTAAAAACAGGTGCATGCCAATGTTTTTTCACAAACTTACAAGCATCACGAGAAGAGTAAAATTCGTCTCCTTTAAGCTGCTTGTAAGTAATCCTGGCAACAGCAGTTGCACCCAACACTAAACAAATAAGCCCACCTAGAATGCCTATGACTGATAGTAATGTAGCACCCCAACCAGTGGATTCAATTCCAATTGCTAACGCTTGAAGGGCGACAGGTGGGGGAATAATACCAAAGATTTCCCATGTGTCTCCAAATGTCACTCCTTGAGCCATCAATGCAAAATAAGAAAACAGTCCATAGATAAAGTAACCCACAAAAGTTGCTTGCATCATGGTCCAGATTTTCTTTCCGCTCAATGCCAGGCGTGGTGCCCGGAAAATGTCGCGAACGTCGAAGTAAAGATTCATTGGTCCCATTTCATCCTCCTTGATCTAGTTTATAAATCTTTCCGAACGCGGTCAATCCACGTATCGTAATCGGTAATCGAACGAATAGCATCTGAGGCATTTCGTGCCTCGGTCATTGTAGAAAAAGTTCCGACTCGAACACGATACCAAACAGCTTCGTTTTCTTCCTGATAGCCCCTCTGAATATATGCATCGAACCCCAAATCTTCAAGCGTATCGGCTACTGCTTCAGCTCTTTCTATCGTAGGAGAGGCCGAAACTTGAATGGTTAAATAACTGCTGCTTGAAGCGACAGACGAAGAGATGTTTTTAGGTATATTTACCGCTAATGCCGATTCAGTTGGAGCTTCTATTACTTCATCGGCTATCTTTTCAACATCTGGCTCATCCACTGTCCCGACTTCTTCTATAAAATCTACATTTTCAGATATTATTACCGGATCAACAAGCTCAGATGATGAAAGAGATTCAACACCTGTCTGTTCTTCTATAGGTTCTGAATCTGAAAATTGAGGTTGTTGCTCATCATCTTTAAATTCTTCGGTTTTTGCTGGCTTAGGAGCAGTTACATCGAACATATATTTTTTGCTACCAGCACGTTCACTACCATCAAATACAACAACCTCGAAAATGTAAGTTCCTGCTTTATCCGGTAAAAAGGTCAGCTCATTTCCGTCTGAAGTAATTAAGAGATCCGAATAAGTAAGATTACTTTCCTCGGGAAACTCGTGGACTATCCAGTCGTATGAGGCGTTTTGAACATCGTGAGGAGGTTGTACAAGAATGGAATAGTAGTGGTCAACTTTCGCTTCGTGCGTAATGTCTTTACTGCAGGAGGTCATTGCAAGAAAAGAGAAAAGCATTGGGAGGATCCAATATGATATTTTTCCTGTGATTATTGTTTTCAGGTGATTCATCATTCGGTGAGAATTTCGTCGGAAGAGAAGAAAAATGCAATCTCTTTTACAGCATTCTCATCTGAATCGGATCCGTGGACGGCATTGTTTTGAACAGACTCAGCGTACAACTTTCGAATAGT
>Ga0207984_1000928_pt1 | contig 15922 bp, 15 predicted proteins | sample ETNtaG_30_FD_185760 | JGI IMG/M metagenome (GOLD analysis project Ga0207984, IMG submission 185760) | Marine microbial and viral communities from oxygen minimum zone, Eastern Pacific Ocean - ETNP201306PF43B (SPAdes) (version 2) | ecosystem: Environmental > Aquatic > Marine > Oceanic ...
TCCAGATCGGCACCTTGGGTCCAATGGCTTGGATAATCATTGAGGAAACCAAGATAATGGCCATCCGGTTCAGCCCAGTAGGTGAAATTAATCTTCATGGTAAAAATTTAGCCCTATCGCAATCAGTTCGCAAGATGAACTTTTCTTTTAGAAAGGCGAAAGTCGAAAGTTGGAAGTCGAAAGTCGAAAGTCGTCAGTTGGCAGTTATCAGTCGTCAGGCTGAAGTCGCAAGCAACCTCGCCCCTCACTTCTCAAACCTCGTATCTTGAACCTGACTCCTCGAACCTTGCTGGATAAATTTATCGGGGTTGATGGCACTCTCGTACGTCTTTAGCTTTGGGGTGAATTCGATCCTTAAGGGCTCGTGCAATCCTCAATCTCTCCTCCACGGTGAGGTTGATGTGTTGTTTGACATCCCACTCATCGGCTTGTTCAAAGCTGTTTGACTTAAATACAACTCGTTCCATATGTGCCATATTTTACTCTGAAAAATTGCAGTTTCAAGATCCGAGTCGTTTTAGTTGGAAGTACCAAGTCGAAAGGAGCAAGAGGGAGGGGAAGAAACGATTTTAAGACACGGATTACGTAGATGGTGGGGGCTTGCATGTTCCGGTTTGTGCCTAGATGGTTTCGTCTGACGATTTGAATCTTATGACTGACGACTTGCGACTTGAAACTTTTTTGCTTGTTGGGACGGATATTTATGTAATTTGAGTATTAAATTGACAATATACATAGATTAAAACATGGTTCTCTGATGGTTGAGCGTGAAATCAAGGGTACGCTATGCAGTTTAATGCAGGGTTTTCCTGTTGTAACTATCACTGGACCGAGGCAATCCGGAAAATCAACGCTGGCTAAGGCCGTTTCTGGGGATAAACCTTATTTGTCGTTGGAGGATCCAGATGTACGTCAATTTGCTCTGGATGATCCTCGCGCGTTTCTGGCACGCCTGCCAAATGGTGCGGTGCTGGATGAGGTGCAGAGAGCACCCGATTTAGTGTCCTATTTGCAGTCACGAGTTGATGAGGACGGCCGCATGGGCCTTTTTTTGCTGACGGGTTCACAGCAGTTCGGGTTGTTATCGGGAGTGACCCAGTCGTTGGCAGGGCGTTCAGCTTTTGTCGAACTTTTACCGTTTTCTGTAAACGAGTTGCAAAAGGCAGGCCAGTCTCATTCGAGCCTTGATAGCATGCTTTTCACTGGAAGCTATCCGCCCATTTATGACCGGTCAATATCACCGACAGCGTGGCTGGCGGCGTATGTTACGGCCTACGTGGAACGTGATGTGCGTCTACTCCTCAACGTACAGGATTTACTCCAGTTTCAGCATTTCGTGCGTTTGTGTGCCGGTCGTAGCGGCCAGTTGTTGAATCTTTCCTCGCTGGCTACTGAATGTGGAATCAGGCATAACACGGCGAAAGCTTGGATTTCTGTTCTTGAAGCGAGTTATCTGGTTTTCCGATTGCGTCCGTATCACAAGAATTTTGGAAAAAGAATTATTAAATCGCCCAAGCTCTATTTTTACGACACAGGATTGCTCTGCTGGCTGTTGGGTGTTCAGGATGCAGAACAGTTGGTGGTCCACCCTCTTCGAGGTGCCATCTTTGAGACTTTTGTTGTTTCCGAGTTGCTCAAAACCAAACTGAATCGCGGAGAGCAAGCGTCGTTTCATTTTTGGCGTGACAGCAACGGAAATGAAATTGATGTCATTGCTGACTTGGGGGTCAAGTCGATGCCGATTGAGATAAAGTCAGGTCAAACGCTTAATCGCGATTTTTTTAAGGCACTCAAAAACTGGTTACCATTGGTAGGCAAGGAGGCCGTTTTTCCATCATTAGTGTATGGTGGATCCGACAGCCATGTGCAAAACGGTGTACGTGTGTTCGGCTGGGATGCTGTTGCCGAAGTATTGAGTTTTGAGTCGGAAGTTCAAAAAAGCTAAGCACGGGGACTAGCGAAAGCTTTGGCCCAGTTGGGAGTATCAAGTCGAAAGGAGGCTAGCGCCTCGCCTCGCTGTCGGTAACGAGAGGGTTATTTTGGCTTGAAGGGGTTTTGGAGTTTTAGGTTTGGAAATAGGTTGAAATCGCTGTCTGTTGAAATCCAGGTTAAGTTTCTTTCAATGGATATTGCCGCTAACCACGCATCTGAAATCTTGTTTCCTTGAACATTCGTTTTATCAAGAATTCGGGAAAACGTATGCCAGGTTTTAGGAGTGGATGATGTTAAACTCACATTTGGGTTACTCATCATCACGGCTAAAAAATTCGTAGCTTCTGAGGTTGAGCTTGGTTCCCGAAAGATTTTGGAATGGGTGCAAACCCGCAGAAAGCCGACCAAGACAATGTCGATCAAAACCAAGCCATTCCTATTCCTGATTTGTTTGTTTAGCCAGTCTCTGCATTCTTCATGCTTAACCGAATCCTGCCGGAAAGCATAAACCAGCACATTAACGTCCGGACTGATCATCAAAGGCCTCTCATGGCATCTTCCAAAGCGGCGTTGTCGTCCAAATCTATTCCTGAATAAACACCGCCTTGACCAGAGGCTGGCAGTTTAAATTCAATGCTATTTGCAGGTTTAATCTCTCTGGATTGCATTAGAATAATCGCTTGTTCCAAGACGCCGCTCATTGAGTCCTGTTGCCTTAAGGCCTCATTTTTAAGATAGTTAATCGATGCTTCGCTCAAGTTTACTGTCGTCCGCATGAAGGGCATTTTACCTCAAAGCATCATGATGTCAATAAAGAAGCATCATGATGACTTTATGTCGGATTTGCACTTAGCAGTCGGAAGGGGCTAGGTACGAGTCTAAAGTTCCAAGTTGGCAGTTTAAAAGAGGATCAAGTCGATAGGATCAATTTAACAACGAATTTGGTCGATAACGCGAATCCTGTATGTTGCGCTACTGAAGAAATATTGACATCACAGGCGGGAAGGCGTATCCTTACCTCTTTGTAAGGAATAGGTATAAAGTAAGGAGTAAGGTGGAGGCTACGATTACCAGTAAAGGACAGGTTACTTTGCCAAAAGGTCTTAGGGAGGCGCTGAATCTCTCTACTGGGGATAAATTGTGTTTTGTGTTGAGTGGGAAAAACGAGGTCAGAATGATCCCCAAACATCTTCCGGTTCAAAAATTAAAGGGTATTCTTCCTACACCTGATTTGCATGTGAGTTTGGAGGAAATGAAATTGGCGGTCAAAAAAGGAGCGTTGGGGCAGTGATTGGCTTGGATACAAATGTCTTGGTTCGTTATTTGGTACAAGATGATCCTGGGCAATCAGACTTGGCAACTAAGCTGATTGAGGGGAATTGTACAAAACATTCACCTGGAAGGATTTCCATGGTGGTTTTATGCGAGTTGGTTTGGGTTCTGAGCGGCGCATATCGTTACCCCAAAAAAACAATCGTGGATGCTTTGGGCCAGCTTTTAATCACGTCAGATCTCGAAATTGAGAATGAGCCAGTAGCTCGTTTGTCGCTGGATGCGTACAAAAACGGTGCTGCGGATTATGCCGATTACGTTATCGGATTCTCAAACATAACTTCGGGCTGCGATGTGACTTATACTTTTGATCAGAACTTTGCTGATAGCCGAATTACCAAATTGCTTTGAATTGGTGGTAGTGAACAGTTGGCTGGTTGCGGCCTTTCGACTTGTGAGCATAAATTTGAGACTTTGAATCTTGAAACTCAATATTTTTTAATAGTTGGTACTGACACTGGAGTTGGGAAGACGGTGTTTTCCGGTTTGTTTACTCAGTATTTGATGGATTGTGGAGTAGGTGTGCGAGCGGTGAAACCGTTTTGCTCCGGGGGGAAGGCGGACATTGAATTTTTGCAGGCTGCGCAAAGTGGGCTTGGCCATGAGGATTTGAATTTCTGGTATTCTGATGAGCCGATTTCGCCGGCGGCTTGGGAAATGCGCCATGGGCAAGCGGTGGATTTTGAGGGGGCTGTGGATTGGGTAAAGAGTCGGCAGTGGCCAGTTGGCAGCGGGAAGGCAAGTCTGCAGGTGGCAGGTGGCAGTCCGCAGCCTAGTGTTTTGTTGGTTGAGGGGGTGGGTGGGTTGTTGGCGCCTTTGGCCAAGGGCAAGACGGTGGCTTCGCTTGGCCAAGCGATTGGGGTGCAGTTGGTTGTGGTGGCTCCGAATCGGGTCGGAGTGGTTAATCAGGTTTTATTGACGGTTGAAGCAGCAACCAAGCGGGGGTTAAAGGTGGCTTTGGTGGTTTTGATGGAGCAAAAGGAGCCGGATGATTCGGTGCCGGAAAATGCGGATTTAATCCGTCAAAACTTACCTGAAATGACTGGTTTCAAAGGAGTTATTGAGTTTCCTTATCTTGGGCCGGATGCTTCCGGTCCCAGCCTTATTCCGGTTCATGCAAACGAAGCGGGAAAAGTGCTCTCTCAGGTTGCTGAATTACTTGCTTTGAGCGGCCCTTCTGGACCCTGTGATTGATGAAAGTTGAGAACTAAAAAATATATTGATTTATTTCTGAAAAAGAGGTTGACTACCAATGGTTTGCGGGTATTGTCCTCCGCCCCTCATTCGGGGGAACCCTCTCAAACAACGGGTGCAAGCCTTTGTTGTCGAGTGCGTTGTTGAATTTTGGGCCATGCGGCCCGACGTTCTTTGAAAACTGAATTGCACAATAAGCAAGAGCCCCCTGAGGTTTCGTCGTTCTTTGTTCTGGCGGAACCTGAGGACTCAAATCTTGCAAATTCAAACAGTGTTTCTGTTTGAATCAGAACAAAGCTTTTCTTAATGGAGAGTTTGATTCTGGCTCAGAACGAACGCTGGCGGCGTGGATAAGACATGCAAGTCGTGCGACAGACCAGGAATTGATTACTTCGGTTTGATTTTCCTGACGATGAGCGGCGAACGGGTGCGTAACACGTGAGAAACCTGCCCTAAAGTTCGGGATAGCCCTACGAAAGTAGGATTAATACCGAATGTGGCCAAGGAAGGGCATCTTCCCTTGGCTAAAGCTCGGTTATAGAGCGCTTTTGGATGGTCTCGCGGTCTATCAGCTTGTTGGTGAGGTAACGGCTCACCAAGGCTCTGACGGATAGCTGGTCTGAGAGGATGATCAGCCTCACTGGAACTGAGACACGGTCCAGACACCTACGGGTGGCAGCAGTCGAGAATCATTCACAATGGGCGCAAGCCTGATGGTGCGACGCCGCGTGGGGGATGAAGGGCTTCGGTTCGTAAACCCCTGTCATCTGTGAGTAAGGCTCCCAATAAAAGCTTGGGAGATTGATATCAGCAGAAGAGGAAGGGACGGCTAACTCAGTGCCAGCAGCCGCGGTAATACTGAGGTCCCAAGCGTTGTTCGGATTTACTGGGCGTAAAGGGTGCGTAGGCGGCTATAAAAGTTTGGTGTGAAATCTCCGGGCTCAACCCGGAAACTGCATTGAAAACTAGATAGCTAGAGGATCGGAGAGGAGATTGGAATTCTCAGTGTAGCAGTGAAATGCGTAGATATTGAGAGGAACACCAGTTGCGAAGGCGGATCTCTGGACGGTTCCTGACGCTGAGGCACGAAAGCTGGGGTAGCGAAGAGGATTAGATACCCTCGTAGTCCCAGCCGTAAACGGTGCGCACTTGCTGTGGGCGGATTCGACCCCGTCCGTGGCGAAGCTAACGCGATAAGTGCGCCGCCTGGGGAGTACGGTCGCAAGATTAAAACTCAAAGAAATTGACGGGGGCCTGCACAAGCGGTGGAGTATGTGGCTTAATTCGATGCAACGCGAAGAACCTTACCTGGCCTTGACATGTAGTGGACCGGGTGCGAAATCACCCTTTCCTTCGGGACTGCTACACAGGTGCTGCATGGCTGTCGTCAGCTCGTGTCGTGAGATGTTGGGTTAAGTCCCGCAACGAGCGCAACCCCCGTGTTCTGTTGCCACCCGGATGAGAATCCGGAGCACTCTGGACAGACTGCCTGGTTTCAACCAGGAGGAAGGTGGGGATGACGTCAAGTCAGTATGGCCCTTACGGCCAGGGCTGCACACGTACTACAATGCCTGATATAATGGGAAGCAAGACCGCGAGGTGGAGCAAATCCTCAAAATCAGGCCCAGTTCAGATTGTAGGCTGCAACTCGCCTACATGAAGGAGGAATCGCTAGTAATGCCGTATCAGCTACGACGGCGTGAATACGTTCCCAGGCCTTGTACACACCGCCCGTCACATCATGAAAGTCGATTGTACCCGAAGTCGCCGCGTTAACCGCAAGGAGACAGGTGCCGAAGGTATGGTTGGTAATTGGGATGAAGTCGTAACAAGGTAGCCGTAGGGGAACCTGTGGCTGGATCACCTCCTTTCTAAGGAGATAAACTGTGGTGGCATAAGCCATCACGAGGTCGAACCGGGATGCTTGTCATCCTGGCAGGGCTCGGACCTTATTGTGCAATTCAGTGTTCCGAGAACGGTGTTCTTTTGAAAAGAAAGCCGGACGAACACGTTCGGTGAAAAAATTCAAAAGGGGCTGTAGCTCAGTTGGTAGAGCGTCTGCTTTGCAAGCAGGATGTCAGGAGTTCGAATCTCCTCAGCTCCACCAGTTAAAACCGGTCGGGCCTGTAGCTCAGTTGGTTAGAGCGCGCCCCTGATAAGGGCGAGGTCACTGGTTCAAATCCAGTTAGGCCCACCATCCCGGATTTTTTTGGCGACAACAGAACAGGTCGCCAAGGTTCTTTGACAACTGTATGCAGTGATATTGCGGCAGAAAATGCAATACGCTGAGAATTAATTTGGATATTTTCAATTTATTGAAAAAACCCAAGTTCTTTTTGTGATCAAGCTACTAAGGGCACGAGGTGAATGCCTTGGCTCCAGAAGTCGATGAAGGACGTAGTAAGTTGCGATAAGCCACGAGGAGCGACAAACACGCGCTGATCCGTGGATTTCCGAATGGGGAAACCCGGCCAATCATGGTCGATGTCATGTGAATTCATAGCATGGCATCGGGACACCCGCTGAAGTGAAACATCTCAGTAAGCGGAGGAAAAGAAATCAAAGAGATTCCGTAAGTAGTGGCGAGCGAAAGCGGAACAGCCTAAACCGGGAGAGTTTACTCACCCGGGGTTGTGGGACCTTAATATGAGCAACCAAGAGAAGCTAATCAGTTTGGAAAACTGAACCAGAGAGGGTGATAGTCCCGTGAGTGCAATTAAGGAAGTTCTAGAGGTATCCCGAGTAATGCGGGACACGTGAAACCCTGCATGAATCCAGGCGGACCACCGTCTAAGGCTAAATACTAACTGGAGACCGATAGTGAACAAGTACCGTGAGGGAAAGGTGAAAAGGACCCCTGCTAGGGGAGTTTAAAGTTCCTGAAACCCCGTGCCTACAAAGTGTGGGAGCATCTTCGGATGTGACCGCGTGCCTTTTGCATAATGAGTCTGCGAGTTATTGTCAGTGGCAAGCCTAAGCACTAATGGTGCGTAGGCGAAGCGAAAGCGAGTGTGAATAGCGCGACCAGTCGCTGGCGATAGACCCGAAGCGGAGGTGATCTAACCATGAGCAGGTTGAAGCTGAGGTAAAACTCAGTGAAGGACCGAACCGTTGTACGTTGAAAAGTGCTCGGATGACTTGTGGTTAGGAGTGAAAGGCTAATCAAACCCCGTGATAGCTGGTTCTCTTCGAAATAGCTTTAGGGCTAGCGTCGGGAATAGTACTCCGAGGAGGTAGAGCACTGATTGGCTTAGGGTCCCTAACAGGATACCAAAACCAGTTAAACTCCGAATGCCTCGGATCCCATTATCCCGGCAGTCAGTCGGCGAGTGATAAGATCCGTCGTCGAAAGGGAAACAACCCAGACCATCGGCTAAGGTGCCCAAATACCGCTCAGTGGTAAGGATGTGACGTTACACAGACAGTGAGGATGTTGGCTTAGAAGCAGCCACCATTTAAACAGTGCGTAACAGCTGACTCATCGAGTGACGTTGCGCCGAAAATGATTGGCGATCAAGCGGTATACCGAAGCCATGGATGTCTTAGGACATGGTAGAAGAGCGTAGTCAGGCCATCGAAGCTTTCCTGTGAAGGGGGGTGGAGGGCTGACTAGTGAGAATGCAGACATGAGTAGCGATAAACAAAGTGAGAATCTTTGTCTCCGTAAACCCAAGGTTTCCTGGGCCAGGCTCGTCCCCCCAGGGTTAGTCGGGACCTAAGGCGAGGCCGAAAGGCGTAGTCGATGGATAACAGGTTAATATTCCTGTACTAAGGTACAATATGGGACGCATGATGAAGGATGGCACACACTATGATATGTGAGTCTAGGCTTCGGCCGAAACGCGCCATTTGAATTTGTGCCGAGAAAACCGTACCGGCCCGTACCGTATACCGACACAGGTAGGTGAGTCGAATAGACTAAGGAGCGCGAGAGAAATCTCTCCAAGGAACTCGGCAAATTAGCCCCGTAACTTCGGGAGAAGGGGTGCCCATTTCGGTGGGCCACAGTAAATTGGGACTGGCGACTGTTTACCAAAAACACAGCTCTCTGCTAAGTCGTGAAGACGACGTATAGGGAGTGACACGTGACCAATGCGGAAAGATTAAGGTGACTTGTTAGCACTTGATGCGAAGCTCGGAGCCCAAGTCCCCGTGAATGTCGGCCGTAACTATAACGGTCCTAAGGTAGCGAAATTCCTTGTCGGGTAAGTTCCGACCTGCACGAATCGTGCAACGACCGGTCCGCTGTCTCGGAGAGAATCTCGGCGAAGTTGTAATTGCGGTGAAGATGCCGCATACCCGCAGTAGGACGGAAAGACCCTGTGCACCTTTACTGTAAGCAAGTATTGTGTTCTGATTAGTGATACGTAGAGTAGGTGGGAGACTTTGAAGTGATGGCTTAGGTTGTCATGGAGTCACAATGTGAAACACCACTTTTTATTAATTAGGATTCTAACACTGATTCCTCTGAAGCGAGGCAGTGGACAGTGCTTGCGGGTCAGTTTGACTGGGGCGGTTTCCTCCCAAAGAGTAACGGAGGAGCACTAAGGTACCTTCAGCATGGTTAGCAACCATGCGTAGAGCGTATGCGTAGAAGGGTGCTTGACTGCGAGACCAACAAGTCGAGCAGGTACGAAAGTAGGTGCAAATGATCCGGTGGTAGAAAGTGGAATTGCCATCGCTCAACGGACAAAAGGTACGCCAGGGATAACAGGCTGATCGCGCCCAAGAGTTCATATCGACGGCGCGGTTTGGCACCTCGATGTCGGCTCGTCACATCCTGGGGCTGAAGAAGGTCCCAAGGGTTCGGCTGTTCGCCGATTAAAGTGGCACGCGAGCTGGGTTCAGAACGTCGTGAGACAGTTCGGTCCTTATCCACTGTGGGCGCAGGAAACTTGAGGGGTTCAATCCCCAGTACGAGAGGACCGGGATTGACGTACCTATGGTGTGGCAGTTGTTCCATCAGGGGCAGCGCTGCGTAGCCAAGTACGGAAGAGATAAGCGCTGAAAGCATCTAAGTGCCAAGCTCATCCCAAGATGAGGTTTCCCACTCCCCGTGAGTGTAAGACCCCCGGTAGACTACCGGGTTGATAGGCCAGGAGTGTAAGTGTGGTAACACATTCAGCTGACTGGTACTAATCGGTCGAGGGCTTGATTACTTTTAATCACTTTAAAAGCGATTGCCCAATTTGCTTCAATTGATCTGCATACAGTTTTCAGAGAACTCGTTCTCTAACATTTTTTGGTGACCATAAAGCAGTGGCCCGACCCGATTCCATTCCGAACTCGGTCGTCAAACGCTGCATTGCCGATGGTAGTGCTCCTATAGGTTGTGCGAGAGTAGGTAGTTGCCAAATTTATTTCTTAAAAACCGGAACAACCGTTCCGGTTTTTTTGTGCTCCAACTTGACGATTGATAAGAGGGACCTATTTCCCGAAACTTTTAAGTGTGATTTTTATTTTCACCACCGGCTTGTCGATCACAAACCGACACGCCTTGAAGTTCGGCGGGCCAAACAATCCAGCACTCTTGTTATTTGAAAAACCGTATTTTTCCTTTGGCACGATTACATTATAGTCCATGTTGCCATTTTTATTTTCATCATGCATCACTGCCAAGGCATAATCACCAAACGGTAGTTTATCTGTCTTGATGGTGCATTTTTTATTGACCGGTTTGGCTTTCAGGTTTCGCAGTGCCTGGTTTTCCTTCGGAAACTTCTTGGCTTCATTGTATAGCCCGGCCAGCACCTCTCCCTTGTCATTGGCCAAGCCGTCGAATTCAATGATCAAGGTTCCCAGCTTGGCCTTGGGGTTCGCCGGCTTGGCTTCATCAGCGACTGCTTGGCCAAGCGCAAACAAAGCAGTTAAAAGGAGGCCCCCCCTTTTTTTTAAGATGAATGACATCGGCGAAAAGGTACGCTGACGATCCCCTTTGGCCAAGCGCAACCAGCTCACCCCGGGGCAGGATTCGCTGTCCCAACGGTCTGCCACCCGCCGGAGCCAAGCGCTTTTCTCTGCGACCCTTCATCTCTCGGTACTCTCTGCGTTTAAAAAACAATTCACGCCGTAACCCAGCCCTCTGCCCCCATTTTACCAACGACCGGGAAGGCGTCTCGCTGCAGGCAAAACTCCACGTCGTCGGAGAGATCCGGGATTCCTAAAAGCCGATAGGCATTCGCCGCTTGGCTGATCCTCTCGTAAAGTTGATCGTTGCTATTCCGATACTGTTCGTGGGCGTGCCGGGCCGCTTCGGAGGCCGTTTGGCGAAACTTATCCCACAGCAGATCGCATAGCGCCCCCGCCCCGAGTACGTCCTCCAACGCTGAGTCGTTGCCGGTGCCGGCGCAGACCAAAAGCAGCCGCTTCGACCGGGAATCACAGATCGCTTGAGCAAGTGCCGAGAGGTTCAAAAAACTTCCGATCCAAACCCGCCGCGATCCCGCGCACGCCTTGAGTGCGCGTGTTCCGTTGGTGGTTGTCATCGCCAGTTGCCGGCCCGACACCGCCTCGGTGGTCATCTCGCGCGGTGAGTTGCCCAAGTCGAAATCCACACTGCCCGAGATTTCGGCGGTGATCCGCAATCCCCCACGCTCCCCGGTCAACAGCAATTCCGGCTTCGACGCACGCGCAGAAACAGCTTCGTCGATTGTTCCGCACGGCAGGATCCCGGTCGCGCCGTTGGCCAGGGCCACCGTCATTGTCGAGGTGGCCCGTAGCACGTCGAACACCACGCAGCACGTCGCGCCCATGTCGCACCCCGGCAGCGCTTCAAACTCCTCCGGCGACAACAACACATCCAACTTGGCCAAGCTCATATTCGGTTACTTCAATTTCAAGTGAACGCGGGCGTGGTGGAACAGGTACTGCTGCGCGTAGCCAGCGTACGGGCCAAAGTGCGTGTCGGCAAACTTGCGAAGCCGTCTGGCGCTTGGTCGGCGCTTGGGGAAGTACAGCCGCTTCAGTGCGCGATCGATCCAGACGTCCACCGGAAAGACGTCCTGATGACCGCCGGCGTAGAGCAGCACGCAGTCGGCGATCTTTTGGCCGACGCCGCGCAGTTTCATCAGTTCCGCCCGCGCCTCGCTACTCGTCATCGTCGGCAATCGTTGCCATTCAATTTTTTCGTCGAGAATATCGCGCGCTGCGCCGCGCAGGTTCGGCGCGCGAAAGCCAAGTTTGCATTCTCGCAACTCGGCTTCGCTACAGGCAGCAATGGCCTCGATGGAGGGAAACGCAAACGTCGGCTTGTTGCCGCCGGATTCAATGGGTTCGCCGAACCGTTCACTCAACAGCGCGACCATCTGCCGAATCTGCACGATCTGCTTGGTCGCGGAGAGGATGAACGACGCGAGGCATTCCCAGTAATCCTGCCGCAGCAGCCGCAAGCCGGGGAGGGCGGCGACGGCGTTGCGCATCGGTTCGTCGTCTGGGAACGTGGCGAGCACTTGGCCAAGGTCAATGTGCAGTTGCAGATAGTCCTCCAGCCAGGCCCAGTCAGGAACCGGATAGGCAACCTCGGCGGCGATGCTTCCCTTGGCCATGCGCAACCGAACCCAGCGCTTGCCGATCACGCCTTCCCACGCTTGGCCAAGTGATTGCCAGCAAAAGGCTTGGCCACTCGCCAATGTGGCATCGAGGTCATAGTTCCGGACGGGAAAGGTTTTGCTCAGTTCGCCCACTTGGCCAAGTGAGGAATGCGTTATTTCTTGGCGCCCTTTTTCGGCTTGGGCGGCCCGGTGCTTTGGCGCACCAGCACCTCGGCGACGATTCGCTGTGACTCTGGCCGTTCGCCAGCAAGCAGCTTGAGCATGGTGTCGAACGCTGCCATGCCGAGCCGGAACTTGGGCTGCCGCACAGTGGTCAACGGCACACGGTAATGCTCGCTTGTCAGGATGTTGCCGAAGCCGGCTACCGACAAGTCGCCGGGAATCTTCAGTCCGCGCTCGAGGAAGATATTCGCCGCACCGATGGCGACGAGGTCGTTGACGGCCTGCACTGCCGTCGCGTTGACTTGTTCCTCGAGTAAATGTTCTGCGGCAGTTGCGCCCTCGGCAATGGTCATACCGGCGTTGAAAACGAGGCCGGGATCTTCGTCAAGGCCGTTTTCGCGCAGGGCGCGCCGGTAGCCTTCCTGCCGTGAGATTGCCCGTGCCGAGAACCGTGGCCCGGCGAAGAACGCGATGCGTTTGTGCCCGAGGTCGATGAGGTGCTGTGTCATCCCGAATGCCGACTCGTTGCCGAGTGACTGTACGTTGACGAAGTCGGCGCAGAACTCCGCCAGCGGCCCCATGATGACTGTCGGGATGCCGCGCTGCTGCAGTTCCTGATAGGCTGGCAAATTCGGGTCGTTGCGGTAGACGGGCGAGAGGAAAATGCCATCGACCCGGCGCGATATCAGGTTGCGCAAGATCGTTTTCTCCCGCTCGGTTTGGTTCCAAGAATGGTGGAGTATTAGTTCATAGCCGTGCTCAAGGGCGCGCTGCTCGATCGCCATCACGATACGCGCAAAGATTGGGTCGGTGGTGGCCGGGATCACCAGCCCGAGCAGCCGGGTTTTGCGGTTGCGCAGGCTGCGCGCGCCGAGGTTGGGCGTGTAGCCCATGCGCTTGGCCAGGTCGCCGATGCGCAGCTTGGTCTTGGCGGCGATGTCTGGCGCGTCCCGCAGTGCCTTGGAGACGGTCATCACCGAAACACCGGCTTCGTGGGCTATGTCCTTGAGTCGCACCATGGCTTCAGGCGTGTGATCCCGTCCATTGCAGCTTCTGCCGAAGTGTCTGGAAAAACGAACTGCCCGGCAGCCGGGCCAGTTTCACCGTACAGCGGCTGCGGCGAATCGTCACCGGGCTGTCGGCGGCCAGTTCCACCACATCCGAGCCATCGGCGGCCAGGGTCGCCTCCCGTTGACGATCAAGCATTCGCACCTCGATGGTCGATTGCTGGCTGACAATGACCGCGCGGTTGGAGAGTGTGTGCGGGCAGACCGGCGTGATGGAAAACACACCGGCACCCGGTGCCACGATCGCACCGCCGGCCGCCAGCGAGTAGGCGGTCGAGCCGGTTGGTGTGCCGACCACCAGCCCGTCGCAGCGGTAGATGGTCAGCACTTCGCCGTCCACCTTAACCTCGACGCGGATCATTCTGGGCACGGTTCCACGGCTGATGACGATGTCGTTCATTGCGCTGAGCCGGAACGGCGCGCCGTTGCTTTCCCCCCGGGCCGAGAGCAGCGTGCGTGTCTCAATGGAAAACTCCCGTGCCGCGATCGACCGTATCGCGTTGGCCAGGTCCTTCCCCGAGACAGCGGTCAGGAAGCCCATGCCGCCGATGTTCACGCCGAAGATCGGCGTGCCCGAGCCGGCCATATCACGCGCCCAATGCAGCATCGTGCCGTCGCCGCCGAACACCATAACCAGATCGGCCGAGTGTGCCTTGGCCTCGTCGATCACCGGCTTCATGCCAGCAGCCGCCGCCAGCCTGGCCGCGCGCTGCACAATCCGCCGCGCCGCCGGCTTGTCGGAGTTGGCCACGAGGGCGATTTTTTTGACTGGCTTGTTCACCTGTTCAGCAGGACGAGAAACTCTCGGTTGCCGGCCGGGCCGGTCAACGGCGACTCGGTCTCGGCAACCCACTCCAGCGGCGACTCGTCATTGACGAACGTGCGCAATACATCGAGCACACGGCGGTGGATCCGCGGATCTCGGATCACGCCGTGGCCCTTGTCCGCCTCCGCCTTGCCGGCCTCGAACTGTGGCTTCACCAGCGCGACCACCCGGCCGCCGGGCGGCAGCAAATCTACGGCTGCCGGCAGAATCTGTCGAAGCGAAATAAAGGAGCAGTCGATCACCGCCAGGTCAAACGGCTCGAACGGCTGCGGGAAGCTTGCCGGCGTGAGGTGCCGCGCGTTCGTTCGCTCCATCACGTGCACGCGCTCGTCGTTGCGCAGCGTCCACGCGAACTGACCCTGGCCGACGTCCACCGCCGCCACCGAGGCCGCGCCGCGCTGCAGCAGGCAATCGGTGAAGCCGCCAGTCGAGGCGCCCAGGTCAATCGCGCGCAGGCCGGCCACCTCAACGCCAAATGTCTCCAGCGCGTGCTCGAGCTTGTGGCCGCCCCGGCTCACGAATTTGTCTGTTGCCGCAAGCGTCACCTCGTCGCTTGGCTTGACCTTGTCGCTTGCTTTGGCTGCGCGTTGGCCGTTGACCCATGCCTGTCCCGCCATCACGGCGCGCTTGGCCTTCTCTCGGCTATCGCACAGCCGGCGTTCGACCAGCGCCAAGTCCAGCCGCATCGGCTTTGCCGGCTTGGGCGTCAATTCAGTCTCCTCCATCACGGGGAACGGGTTGCTCCCGCCGTTCTTTTAGTCAGAATGTGCGCCGTGCCGCAAGGAGCGAACCCACTCGCCGAGATGATTCGTGCCGAAATCAGCAACGATGGCCCAATGCCGTTTGCGCGGTTCATGGAATTGGCGCTGTACCATCCAGAGTTTGGCTATTACGAAAAAGACGCCGACCGGGTTGGCCGGCGGGGTGACTTTGTCACGAGCGTGAGCGTAGGTGCGGTATTCGGCCAATTGCTTGCATTCCGTTTCGCGGAATGGCTCGGAGCGATCGATGGCCCGGTGCGGATTGCCGAGGCCGGAGCGCACGACGGCTCGCTGGCCTGCGACATTCTCGAATGGCTTGCCGCCAACGACGAACCGCTGTCCGGGCGGTTGACGTACACGATCCTCGAGCCGTCGGCCAGGTGTCAGGGTTGGCAGGCCAAGCGCTTGGCCAAGTTTGACGCGCAGGTCGAGTGGCACGACTCGCTGGCGGACGCCCCGGAGATTCGCGGCGTCATTTTCAGCAACGAGTTGCTCGACGCTTTTCCGATCCATCGCATTGGTTGGGACGCCGCCAAGCGCGACTGGTTTGAGTGGGCGGTCACTTGGCGTGACGATGCCTTCCGTTGGGAGCCGATCGATGTGGGCGGTGGGGCTTGGCGGGCTTTACTCCCCGCCTGGCCAATCGAGTTGCTAAACGTGTTGCCGGATCGGTACACGACCGAATTGTCGCTACAAGCTAACGCATGGTGGCGCGCCGCCGCCGGGAAATTAGCCGTTGGGAAGCTCGTTGCGCTCGACTACGGCCACGGCCCGGACGATTGGCCCGCCGCAAACCAGCCGGACGGAACCGTGCGTGGTTACCGCAACCAAAAACTTGTCGACGACGTGTTGGACGACCCCGGCGAGCAGGACCTCACTGCGCACGCCAATTTTGGCTTAGCCAAGCGCATCGGTGAAGAGGTCGGCTTGCAGACGGAAGAGTTCACCTCACAGGAACGGTTCCTGAACGGCACCTTCGCTGAAATGCTGAAGTCAGCCCCGGCGCTTGGCCAAGCACTGGACGTGCGCCAAGTGCAAACCCTTACCCATCCCGCCCAAATGGGCCGACCCTTTCGCGTGCTGATACAGTCGCGATAA